>Ga0268264_10000097_pt1 | contig 229722 bp, 215 predicted proteins | sample KBSSwiS32_FD_190357 | JGI IMG/M metagenome (GOLD analysis project Ga0268264, IMG submission 190357) | Switchgrass rhizosphere microbial communities from Kellogg Biological Station, Michigan, USA - KBS Switchgrass S3-2 (SPAdes) (version 2) | ecosystem: Host-associated > Plants > Roots >... | reverse complement strand
TCGACCCCGAGCCGCATCGCGGCCTGGACGCTGAGGTGTCCGCCGTGGTGGGTGGTGGCTTGTCCGGCGCGGGCTTCGAGTTGGTCGAGGGTCATGCTGATGATCAGGGTGGTCGGCACCCCGGCGGTCGTGGGGAGGTCCCCGGCCGCGAACAGGCGTTGGGCGGCGTGTTCGAAGGCGTCATCGCGGCGTTGGTCGATGCTGCGGTCATCCGGGATCGGGTCACTGCCCGGCTCGATTACCGCTGGTTCGGACTCGAAAGTGGTGGGGGCGGGGATGCTCATGAGTGGATGCAGCACGCTCTGCCACACCGCTAAACAGGTCGGAGTCAAACGCCCGCGGAGTTCACCGCAGCCGTCGGGTAGTTCCCGCAGGCTGATGCTGCGGTGCCACTCGGCTTGCCGGTCGCGGGGTTGGTCACCGTCGGGGTGCAGGTGGGCCAGGATCCGGGTGCCGAGCTGTTTCAACGTGACCGAGTCACTGCCAGCGGCCGCATACCCGGTCAACTCGGCATCGATCACGTCACGGTATTGCGGCTGGTCCGATTCCGGCACCAGCCGCACCACATCCGCGATCACCTTCGTTTGGGCGATCGACACCGACCCGGTCCGGGCGGCCTGGGCGGCGACCGGCAGCAGCGGCGGCAACACAGCCCCGCTCACCGCCCGCCGGGTCCCCAACATCGCTACCGCCGCTGTCCGGGCCCGGGCCTGGGACAAGGTCGAAGCGGTCAACTGGGCCAGCAACGACCCGGTGTCGCGGTAGCCACGCGACTCGGCGATCCCACGACCGATCACCTCACCCAACACCCGGTGATCCACCGCCGCCAACCGGCGCGTCACCCGATCCGCCGCCCGCACCACATCCAACAGCTGATCCTCGGTCAGCCGCGACAAATCCGCATCCAACAACACACTGATCGCGTCATCCATCCGCGACAACGACCCACCCACGGACTCGTCCTCGGTCGCTGTCATGACCCAAACCTACGACAGAGGTACGACACTTTCCGCCGACACGATAAGGAGGAACTGAATCTCGTGCCAATTCAGCACAAATCGCTTGCAGCATAGTGGTACGACACTTTCCGCCGACACCATAAGCCATAACTGGATCGATTGGTATGTCGTCATTGCGAGTCGAACGAGTTCAGCGATTGGTATCAGTGGTGATGTGTTCGAAAAGGCCGGGCTGGATTCGCGTCCGCATTCCTTCGGCCCACGGTGCGTCGAGCTCCTCGATGTCTACGGCGGCAGCGGTGTTGAGCAACATGCCGAACGCAAGGAACGACTTGACCGTCACGGGATCCAGGCCACTGGCATCGGCGATGACATTCCACATCCGTCCGAGTCGAGTCCGGACGAGATCACGGACCTCATGATCACTGCACGAGGCAAAGCCTTGCAGCTGCAGCAGAAGGGTGGTGCGATCAGCCAGCAGTTCGTAGTAGTGGGCGCCCATCAGAGTCAGGGCGTCCAGTTTTTCGCGCCCCTCGGCCGCCGCTGACATGCCGTCGCTGAAGCGGTCAAAGGCGGCCGAAACCAGTTCCAGGAAAAGCTCTTTCTTGGTTTTGAACATGCGGAAGATGTAGGCCTGAGTGATGCCCGCTTCGCGAGCGATCGACTCGATCGACGCCCCATGCAGCCCGTGATCGGCGAATTCCACCGCGGCAATACCTAGGATCTGAGATCGCCGCTCGGCGCCGGTCATCCGTGTAGCCATGGTCACTAAGTTACTAGTTACTAACTACTAATTGCTATGGTCGGTTCCGTGAGTGACGCCACCAACGACACCCAAGACGCCGACGACCTTTGGGCGCTGCTGGCCGACAAGTTCGCCGATGACGCCTACGACTCTGTGAAGGGCTTCGTCCGAACGTACGTCATGCACCGCCAGCTGCTCGAGCACCTGCCGCCACCGCCGGCGGCCGTACTCGATGTCGGGGGCGGCGCGGGTCACCAGTCCTTTCCGTTGGCCCAAGCCGGTTACGACGTCACGCTGATCGACTCCTCTCCCGCGATGCTGGACAAGGCACGACAACGCCTTCAGCGACTGCCGGCCGACGCCCAGCAACGAGTGACGATTCTGCAGGGTCAAGGCGAGAAGGCCTTTGCGGTGACGGATGGTCAGCGCTTCGACGCGGTGCTCTGTCATGGCGTGCTCGGCTATCTCGATCGGCCGGCACCGATGGTCGAGCAGCTGGGCCAATGCGCCGCGCCAGGCGGCTTAGTCTCGATCATGACCGCCAATGCCCGAGCTACGGCCGTGCGTCCCGCTTTGGAGCAAAGATGGGACGACGCGCTGGCCGCGTTCGACGCCAGAACCGGGATCGGAGTCCTCGGGGTACCCGGACGGGCCGACACCGTCGAGGAAGTGAGTGAGCTACTGCGGCACTGCGGTGTCGAGCCCGTTCAGTGGTACGGCGTATGGCTGTTCGTCGACTGGCTCGAATTCGGCGGAACGCAGCTGGACCCCCGTGACGCCAAACAGGTGGTGGCGACCGCCGCGGTAGAACTAGAAGCCAGCCGGCGCGATCCATACCGTCAGCTCAGCCGGGTGTTTCACCTCGTGGGGCGCAAGCCGCCGGCATAGCATCGGACAGTGGCGACCATCAGGCACCTTCTTCGCACCGGCAAAGTGCTTGCCAACGACCCGACAATTCCCAAGTGGATACGGTGGCTCTTCGTGTTCGGGTTGCTGCCCATTCCCCTGTTCTTCGACGAGGCAGCGCTGATCATCGCTACCGTCCTGCTGCTGGTGTCTCATCGACAGACGGTTCTTCAAGCCTGGAATCAAACCCGGGACGTGCAGTAGTCCATCGGCGGAATCCGACTGATGACCGCTTCGCCAACAACTCGGTCCAACCGGGCGAAAGCAAGGAGTCGGACAAGAGAATCGCCTTTTGTAAAAAGGGATGACGGCCGCTACCGTCTAGCCGTCGAGTTCGCACAAACACCCACCGCGTAGCCCCGGCAACCAGACGCCGGTTGATCCTTCAATCCAACGACGATCAACCGGCACGCTCCAATTCGAAGGGCCTGTCGCGGCGCATATGGTCGAGCAAGTTACGCACCAAAGATCAAGCAGCAAAGTCAACACTGGTCCGCCCTGCCCTCAGAGCACACCGCTTCGCCGGTCGCCCCCTTGGACAAGTCACCACATTCTCGAACTAACCGTGCCGGTGCTGATCAGGATCGTGGAGTGCTTGCTCCAGCTCGGCTTCGTCGCCTTGCTCAACCGAAGGTCTGGGCACGACGTGTGGGGGCGCTTCAGCATCTGGGACGGCCAGCTCTATGCGCAGATCGCCCACCACGGCTATCCGACCAGCATCCACATCGACGCCGCGGGCCAGCTGACAAGTGGGAACAACCTGGCCTTCTCACCCCTCTTCCCTGCTCTGATCTGGCCGCTTTCCACCATCACGCGATTGGACATCACCGCGGCCGCTATCGCCATCTCCTGGATAAGTGGCTGCGCGTTGTCCGTGTGCGTATACCTATTAGCCCGCGATGCGGCCCAGTCTCGCCAGGCCGGATACCTGGCGTGCGCGCTGATTGGCGTGCTGCCAATGGCTGTGGTCTTGCAGATGGGATACGCCGAGGCTCTCTTCGCCGCGCTCAGCGCCGCAGCCATGCTGGCCGCGACCCGCAACCGATGGTGGCTCGCCGCGACACTCGCCGCGCTGGCTGGCGCCGCACGCCCAATCGGCTACGTCGTCGTCGCCGGGCTCGCGGTCTACGGCTTGCTAGCAATCCGATCCGCAGCTGTACCTGAAGAGGACGGCCCCGCTGCCCACCTCAACCCTCGACGCCCACCCGGCCTGTTGACACTCGCCGCGCTGTGCGCCGTCGGGCTAAGCGGCACGCTGGGATATTGGATTGTGGTCGCGATCATGACCGGTCGGCCGACCGGATGGTTCTACGTCGAGCGCGTCGGCTGGGGCACGCACTTCGACGGCGGGCGAAGCGCCTGGCAATTCGTCTGGTCCACCGTCACGCAGCCGACCGAACATCCCGGGCTACCCATCGCATTCGTCGTGATCCTGCTTATCGCGTTGGCCGCCACGGTCGCTAGCAGCACCATCCGGGCCGATCTGCCGTACGGCGCTATCGCCTTCGTCACCCTCGCGTCGGTCCTGGTCTCCACGAACTACTGGCACAGCCGGGCCCGCTTGCTGCTCGCCGCAGCACTCATCGTCGTTCCCCTGGCGACCCGTCTACGCGCGATCAATACGGCAGCGTTGCTGCCCTATTTGGGTGTTGCCTTTGTCGTGTCAGCCTGGTTCGGGGCATTCATGATCACCCAGTGGCCATATGCCATCTAACGACCCCCCGGCAGCGATTGAGTGATCCGGTCGATCGTCGTCACTCGTGGCATCCCGAGGGTCGGCTAGCCCAGTCGGGGCTTATGGCGCGGCCCATCTGGCTGTGTGCTCACGCTTGGCCGCTGTCGATCGTCGGCACTTTTCGAGACCTTGACCGGCGATTTCGGCGGTGGGACAGTGTGAGCCGGGGGCGCGGAGTCATGGCCAACACCTTGCATCCTGCTCGCTTGCGAGTAGAGGTCTGGTTGCCTGCCGCTCTCTTGTGCGCCGCTGCCATCGGGTGGTGGTGGTCGGCTGTGATGGCCCGTGACATGGGCGCGCCGATGGCTGCGGACGGCATGTCGATGGGGTCCTCGTCGATGTCGCTGCTGGCGTTTCTCGGTGCGTGGGTGGCCATGATGGCGGCGATGATGCTGCCCGCCATCCTTCCGGTGGTTCGCTTGTATGGCCGTGCGGCGGCACGAGGCACGGTGGCTCCGACGCTGGTGTTTGTCGCCGGGTACCTGCTGGTGTGGAGCCTCATCGGTGTCCCCGCCTTCCTGGCGTGGCGCGCGCTGCGGGAGCCGTTGGCGCAGTCGCTTCCGTGGGCGGGCCGCGTCGCGGGCGTAGTCTCCATCGTCGCCGCCGTATACCAGGTGACACCGTTGAAGACGTTGTGCCTGCGGCACTGCCGGTCGCCGATGTCGTTCTTTCTGCACCACGGCAAGAACCTGAACCGCCCATCGGGGGCCGTACTAGCGGGCACACGCCACGGCCTCTACTGCTTGGGCTGCTGCTGGCTGCTGATGGCCATCCTGATCGCATTCGGCACCATGCAGCTCGGCGTCATGGTGGCACTCGCGGTCCTGATCTTGTTGGAAAAGGACGCGCCGTTCGGAGAACAGCTCGCTCGCGCCGCCGCAGTCGCGTTCCTCATCGCCGGAGCCGCCCTGCTTCTGCATCCCGCGCTTATCAGCCACGTCATCTGATCAAGGAGCCCATCATGACCGCAACCGAACAACTCACCCGCTGGAGCCTCAAAGGTCGGGGCTACGAGTTCTGCAACTGCCAACCGGGCTGCACCTGCAACTTCTCCGGATTCCCGACCTCCTCCGACGGGAGCTGCAAAGCGTTCGTCGGCAACCACATCCTGGAAGGGTCGTGCGGTGATGTGGACCTGTCCGGTGTGAAAGCCATCGCAGTCCTGGACTGGCCGCACGCGATCCACGACGGCGGCGGCAAGGCCGTGTTCATCGTCGAGCCCGACACCACCGAGGAACAGATCGGATGCCTGGCCCAGATATACACCGGAGCCTTGGGCGGTGACCCGTGGGCCATCCTCGGCACCACCTACGAGGTGGCCGGACTGGTCAAGGCACCGATCAGCTTCGACGGCGCAGGAGTGACGGCAACGATGACCGCCGGAGACCTCGGGCATGGAAGCGGCGACACATTCAAGAACCCGGTCACTGGCGAACCCCACCTGGCGCAAATCGTGCTCCCGGACGGCTTCATCTGGAAGAAGGGCGAATGCGGCGTAGGGAGCTTCGAAGTGCAAGCCGAAGGCATCCACCTCAAGTACACCGACACAAACTGGATTTTCTACGAGTTCGCCTGGTCAAACTGAACAACCGCGCTTACTTACCCTTCGGTTGAGAGTCGAAGCTCAGGTGTAGCCATGGGGTTCGTGCGCTTACTTGAACGGGCCTACGTGCACTGTGGCACCCGTGAGTCTTGGGGTGTGCTCATTCCCACTCGATGGTGCCGGGGGGTTTGCTGGTTACGTCCAGGACGACGCGGTTTACTTCGCGGACTTCGTTGGTGATGCGGGTCGAGATCTTCTCGAGCACCTCGTAGGGAACGCGGGTCCAGTCCGCGGTCATCGCGTCCTCGGACGACACGGGTCGCAACACGATCGGGTGGCCATAGGTCCGGCCGTCACCCTGTACGCCAACCGATCGGACGTCGGCCAGCAGGACCACCGGACATTGCCAGATCGAGCGATCCAAGCCGGCCGCTGACAGCTCCGAGCGAGCGATCGCGTCGGCCCGGCGCAAGATTGCCAGCCGTTCGGCGTCCACGGCACCGATGATGCGAATCCCCAAGCCTGGACCCGGAAACGGCTGCCGGTGCACGATCGCGTCCGGCAACCCTAGTTCGGCGCCGACCCGTCGAACTTCATCCTTGAACAGTGCTCGCAACGGCTCGATGAGGTCGAATTGCAGATCATCGGGCAACCCACCCACGTTGTGATGGCTCTTGATGTTCGCCGCCCCCGTCCCACCGCCGGATTCGACCACGTCCGGATACAGGGTTCCCTGCACCAGAAACTGGATCGGCGGGCCGCCGGCATTCCGAGCGATCAACTCATGCTCGGCCTGCTCGAAGGATCGGATGAACTCGCGTCCGATGATTTTTCGCTTCTCTTCCGGATCGATCACCCCGGCCAGCGCGTCCAGAAACTGCTTGCGGGCATCAACCACCATCAGTGACACTCCGGTCGCGGCCACGAAATCCTGCTCGACCTGTTCGGCTTCACCTTCGCGCAGCAGCCCGTGATCGACGAACACACACGTCAGCTGAGACCCGACCGCCTTCTGCACGATCGCCGCCGCAACCGCCGAATCCACTCCCCCGGACAACCCACAGATCACGCGCCGATCGCCAACCTGCTTACGGATCAAGGCAATCTGCTCTTCGATGATGTTCGTATCGGTCCACGTCGGCTCGAGACCGGCAATGTTGTACAGAAAATTCTTGAGCATGTTCTGACCGTGCTCGGTATGCAGCACCTCCGGGTGGAACTGCACACCGGCCAGTTTCAGATCCAGTGCTTCGAACGCCGCTATCGGCGCTCCCGCCGACGATGCGATGACGGTGAACCCGTCCGGAGCAACCGTGACCTCGTTGCCGTGCGACATCCACACCTGCAGCGAGTCGGGAACACCGTCGAGCAGGATGCCCGGCGTCCGGACGGTCAACGCCGTCCGGCCGAACTCCGAGCCACCGGTGTTGGCGACCTCGCCGCCCAAGGCCTGGGTCATGGCCTGGAATCCGTAGCAGATTCCAAAGACCGGCACGCCCGAATCGAATAGGGACGGGTCGGTGGCCGGGGCTCCCGGTTCGAACACCGAGGACGGCCCACCGGACAGGATGATCGCCTTCGGGTTCTTGGCCAGCATCTCAGCCACCGGCATCGTGCACGGCACGATCTCGGAATAGACGCACGCTTCCCGCACGCGCCGGGCGATCAGCTGCGCATACTGCGCGCCATAGTCAACGACGAGGACGGTGTCGGTCTGCACTGTGCCATTCTTCCAGACCGTCATTGCCGAGCCGACCAGTCATAGCTGGTCTCCGTCAGCTCCTCCGAACGATCCCAGAGCTCGGACGCGAGGCCGGCGTTCTGGGCGACGTCACTGATCCGGGCCGAGCCGACTCCGCCCCGGGTCTCGCCCAGGTGTCGGGGACCGCTGTAGGAACCCGGCTCAGCCTCAGTGCCCGCGTACAGAATCGGATCGGCTCCGGCCGAAGCTGACTGAAACAGGACCCGGGTCATCAGCGGAGCGCCGATCCGGACCAGCGGGTTCTGACCCATGCCCTGCCGGTTGCCGAACAGGCCGGTAGCCGAAATTCCCGGGTGCGCCGCCGTGGAGGTGACCGGGGTGCCGTGCGCGGACGAACGCCGCTGCAGCTCGAGGGCGAACAGCAGATTGGCCAGCTTCGACTGTCCGTAGGCCGATGCCGGGCGATAGTCGGCCGGTGGATTGCCCTGCAGGACGGCGCGGGTGCCACTGCGGTGCCTGATCGAGGAAACTGTGACCACGCGCGCCTGCTCGGCCGCCAGCAGGGCCGGCAGCAACTGCCCGGTCAGAGCGAAATGGCCGAGGTGGTTGGTCGCGAACTGCAGTTCGAAGCCGTCGGCGCTCGGCGTCCAACGAGGTACGGCCATTACACCGGCGTTGTTGATCAGCAGATCGAGCGGGCCCGTCCATCGACGGGCGAAATCGTGGACCGAAGCCAGCGAAGCCAGGTCCAGAGCGGCCACTGCCACGGCCGCGCCCGGAACCGAGGACCGGATGCGGGCGACCGCCACCTTTCCCCGCTCCACGCTGCGGACAGCCAACGTGACCGAGGCATCACGCCCGGCCAGCGCCTTCGCGGCCTCGAAGCCGACCCCGGAATTTCCGCCCGTCACCACCACCGTGCGGCCGGCCATGGAGGGCAGTCGATCTCGGCTCCAATGCATGTCTGCACCGTACGGCCAGGCGGGTGCGGCAGACTGACAGCGTGAATGACCCGGCGATCCGCACCCGGCTCTGGCGAAACGGGATAGTCGATAAAGAGGATTTCCCGCTGGCCGATGTGTCGGACTACTTGAACGAACCCGGATGCATCGTCTGGGCCGATCTCACCGACCCGACACCCGACATGCTCAAGCAGCTCGGCGACGAATTGGGCCTGGATCGACTGGCGATCGAGGACGCGGTCGAACCGCACGAACGTCCCAAGGCATCCCGCTACTCCACCCACACTTTTCTCACGGCGTATCACCTGAACCTGAATCGAGAAACGCGCGAGCTGAGCGCGATCCAGATCTCGGCGTTCGTCCTCAAACACGGGTTCGTCACCGTGCACAACGAGGGTTTCGACGTCGACGGCATGGTCAAGGTCTGGGACGAGAACATCGATCTGTGCGTATTCGGCGTCGAGGCCTTGGCTTACGGAATGCTCGACTTCATCGTCGATGGCCACTTCGACACGGTCCAAGCCCTCGACGATGAGATCGAAGAGCTGGAAGACCTCCTGTTCGACGGCGGAATCCACCGCGTGCAGCGACGGACCTTCGCCATTCGCAAGTCACTCGTCCACGCCCGCCGGGTGGTGCTGCCGATGCGCGAGGTGGTCAACACGATCACGCGTCGTGACACTGAGCTCGACCCCGCCCTGCGTCCCTACTTCGAGGATCTGTACGACCACGTCCTGCGGGCGGCCGAATGGACCGAGTCGCTGCGCGACATGATCAGCTCGGTCTTCGAAACGAACCTTTCGCTGGCCGATGCGCGGCTGAACACAATCATGAAGAAGCTGACGTCGTGGGCCGCGATCATCGCCATCCCGACCGCGGTCACCGGTTTCTACGGCCAGAACGTTCCCTACCCGGGCTTCAATCAGCATTGGGGCTTCGTCACCAGCAGCGTGATGATGGTAGGGCTGGTCGTCGGGCTGTACGTGATGTTCAAGCGAAAAGACTGGCTATAGCCAAGGGTCAGCCGGCCAGCAATCGCCGCAACGACGGACTGGCCTGCCCCAGTGTCTGGTTCGGACGTAGGACCCGCCGGCAGCCGTCGAGCTCGATATACCACTCGTTGCCGGTGGATTGCTCAGCACTGACAACCGCAAACTGGGTGTGCGTCCGTTCCGGTGAACACGTCGCTCCCGCCGCCGAACCGAGCAGCTCGTTGAGGAAGGCCCTGGTCTGCGCCACGTTGAGAACCCGGCCGTTGAGCAGGTTCGCCTCATACCCATCGGGCTGACTGGCGTATTCGCAGATGCGCACGGTCGGCGGCGGACTCGGCCAGGGGAAGGCCGGCCCGGCGGGGGAAGCCGAGCCGGCCTCGAGCCGGAATACGTCCTTGTACACCGAAGAACAACCCGTTTGCGCGGCCAGTGGCGTCTCCATCTGCCGTACCGGAACCGAGCTCATCAGGCGCCAGGTCATGGCGTGCAGCGCTTGCTGTGCCCCTTCCTGCGGCAACCCACAGGCGGTAAGAGGCATTCGGGGAAGATAGCCGACACCGTTGCTGTCGACCAAGACGAAGTACGGCAATACGGCGCCGATAGCTGGGCAGGCACCGGTGCTCGGCGGCTGGTCGGGCTGAGCCAGGGCGCGCAACAGATCCTCCGCCGGACCGTCGGAACGCTCAGAGAGCAGTACCTGCCACACACCTTTGCCGGAGATCGCCTGCTGGGTCGAGCGACAATTCAGCACCCAGCTGATGGTCGCTCCGGGCGGCACCGGCCCACCGAGCTGGCCATCGGCCCGTCCACCGTTGGACACCGAGCTGGGGCAGGTGGTCGCGACCCTGACCGGTTGCCGGGTCGGTGCGCTGGTACCCCCGGGCCGATCGACGTCGGTCTTGACGGCCGAGGCGCAGCCGGTGAGCAGCGCCAGCGCACCCAAGCCGATGATCGCCTTCCGCAGCACAGCCCAACCTCCCCGCCGATCGACTACTGCATTGATGCGGTGACGGGGACGAAACGTTGCATCCGAACGGTCAGGTCGGCAGGGGTCGGTGCCACTCGAGCCGGGCCGCCGATCCCAGCGCGATCGCCAGCAGGCCGAACCCTGCGACGATCAGCCATTCCAGGCTGCCGTTGCCGTGGTCGGGGTCCCAACCGCTCAAGGCTTCGATCCACTCGCGCGAGACCAGGGTGATCACCGCCAGGACGGCGCTGATCGCGGCCAGGCCGCCCTCGATCCAGAATCGGCGCCGCAGCGACCTCTGACTCGTCATGGCGTGATCTTCCTACCCCAGTTGCCTTCGGCGCTAGTGTCATTGCCGCACCACAGTTGGTGCGACGGCCCGAGAGGGGTACATCCGATGCCTGGTCAGGTCATCAAAGTCGTGCTCACGAATCGCGGCGCCGCCAAGTCCAAGTACGGCGCCGCGGGCTGGACGAAAATCAGGTCCTCCCTCACGACTTTGTCCAAAACCGACAAGGCGCATGGCATCACCACCCGATTGTTGTGTGTGGATTCGGCTACCGACGCCAAGAAGGTCGGGGCCACCAAGGTGACGGCCGCCGCGGACGCCCAAGCGCTGAAGGAGTTCGTGGATCGGGTATTCGCGGTCTGGAAGCCGGCCTACCTGTTGCTCGTCGGCGGCCCGGACCTGCTACCCCAAGTCCAATTGGACAACCCCTTATGGACCGGCAACCCCGACGACGATCCCGATCGCTTCATCCCGAGCGACCTTCCGTACGCCTGCGATTCGCCTTATTCGACCTCGGCAAACCAATTCCGTGGACCGACCCGGGTCATCGGCCGGCTACCGGACCTGATGGCCGACACCGCACCGACGGTACTGCTGAGCCTGCTGGCCACGGCGGCCCACGCCACCACGACGAAGCGACCGAATCCGGCGCCGGTATTCGCGGTCAGCGCCAAAGTGTGGCAAACGTCGACCCAGTTGTCGGTGTCTAAACTCGCCTCGGTTTCCGGCAGCATGCATACCTCGCCGGCCGACGGACCAACCTGGGCCAAGGCTGCGTTCGCCGCACCGATCCATTTCATCAACTGCCACGGCGGTGATTCGGATCCGAAGTTCTACGGACAAGCCAGCGCCACCAACTGGAACCTGCCGACCGCGCTGGATTCGGCGCTGGTCGGTGGGGTCGCGGCCAAAGCGACGGTGGTGTCGGCCGAATGCTGTTACGGTGCGGCCCATTGGCCACCTTCCTCGGCCGGTGGACAGCGCAGCGTAGCCATGAGCTATCTGGCTTGCGGCGCCTACGGCTTCTTCGGAGCGTCTACGGTCGCCTACGGCCCGGCCGCGGCCAACGACTACGCCGATGTGTTGGCTCGGCTATTCCTCGAACAAGTGTTGGCCGGTGCTTCCTTGGGGCGGGCCGCGCTGACCGCGCGGCAGCAGTTCGTGCAGGGCCAGTCCTTCCTCGACCCGACCGACATCAAGACCCTCACGCAGTTCGACCTCCTCGCCGACCCCTCCGTGCAGCCGTTCGCCAGCGCCGGAACGACGGCTCAGGGCACCGTCACGGCCGGGGTGTTGTCCCGCCGGGATGTCGCCTCAGCCATCGGTGGCGCGCTGCAGTCCTCGGTCCTGGTCAGCGCGGCTGTCCCCCGCTCGCGCGCCGGTTTGACCAGCGCCCGGCTGGCGAGCCTGCTGGGATCGGCGGTTCCGCCGGGGACCCAGATCCGCACCTTCGACAGCAGCTCAGGCGGCCCCGGCGAGCGAGGGTTGGCGGCGGCGCTGGCGCCGGTCGCCCACATCGCCTTCCTACCCACCCGTGGCCGGCGTCCGAAGTCTCTCGTCGTGGTGCGTGAGGAGCCCGGCTCCCCGACCCAGGTGCGGCTAGTCGTCCGGCGCTGAAACACGCCCACGCTAGGCTCGGGCGATGCCGTTCGAACCAGATAGCAACGCCTCCGCGGCGCCCTTGACCCAGCCGAACCCTTCAGCGACCGCCCGGCCACGTCTGTCGGTCATCGGTACCGGCTACCTTGGGGCGACCCACGCGGTCTGCATGGTCGAGCTGGGTTACGAGGTCATCGGCCTGGACGTCGACGAGGCCAAGATCAAGGCCTTGTGCGCCGGGCAGATTCCCTTCTTCGAGCCAGGGCTTCCGGAGTTGCTGGCCAAGCACATCGACTCCGGAAAGCTGCGATTCACCACCGATTTCGCCGAGGTGGCCGCATTCGCCGATATCCACTTCGTGTGCGTGGGCACTCCGCAGCAGAAGGGGCAATATGCGGCGGACATGACCTATGTCCGGTCCGCGTTCGAATCGCTGGCGCCACATTTGAACCGGCGCGCGCTAGTCGTCGGAAAGTCGACCGTTCCGGCCGGGACGGCCGAGCAGATGGCGACGATCCTGGCCGAACTTGCCCCGAACAAAGAGGTCGAGCTGGCCTGGAACCCTGAGTTCCTGCGCGAAGGCTTCGCTGTCGCCGACACTTTGGCCCCCGATCGTTTGGTGTTCGGGGTCAGGAGCGAGTGGGCCGAGCAGACCATCCGGTCGGCGTTCGAGCCGGTGATTGCGACCGGAACGCCGGTCATCGTCACCGACTTCGCCACCGCCGAACTAGTCAAGGTCGCCGCCAACTCCTTTCTGGCCACCAAGATCAGCTTCATCAACGCGATGGCTGAGGTGTGCGAAGCCACGGGCGCCGACGTCATCCAGTTGGCCGACGCGATCGGCCACGACGCCCGGATCGGTCGACGATTCCTCAACGCCGGACTCGGCTTCGGCGGCGGCTGCCTGCCCAAGGACATTCGGGCGTTCATCGCCCGGGCCGGCGAGTTGGGCGTCGATCAAGCGGTTTCCTTCCTGCGTGACGTCGACGAGATCAACCTGCGCCGGCGGGCGCGAGTGGTCGAGCTCGGCCTGGAACTGGTGGACGGCAGCTACGCCGGGACCAAGGTCGCAGTCCTCGGCGCGGCGTTCAAACCGAACTCCGATGACATCCGCGACTCTCCGGCCCTGGATGTGGCGGCCGCTGTCGGGCGCCGCGGCGCCCGGGTCCAGGTGTTCGATCCGCAGGCCAACGCCAATGCGCGCCGAGTGCACCCGGAATTGTCCTACGCCGACTCCTTGGACGAGGTGATCGACGGGGTCGACCTGATCATGCTGCTCACCGAGTGGCAGGAGTTTCGATCGATGGATCCGGAAACCGTCGGGCAGCGGGTCGCCCGGCGCAATCTGGTCGACGGACGCAACGTCTTGGACCCGATCCAGTGGCGCTCGTCCGGCTGGGTCTATCGGGCACTCGGCCGTCCCTAGCTCGTGATGTCCTTTCCGGCCAAGCGAATCCAGGCCACTGTGAACAGCGCAGCGCTGTAGGCCGCGACGAGGGCGGTCCCTGTTCACTGTCCCAATCGGTCAGCCAACGCCCGATCCTTGCTGCGGGCCACCTCGGCCAGGTCGGCCTGAAAGTGTTCGATCCGAGAACGCAGTTGCTCGTCGTGCGCGGCCAGGATGCGGACCGCCAACAGGCCGGCGTTGCGCGCACCGCCGATCGAGACCGTTGCCACCGGAACACCAGCCGGCATCTGCACAATCGACAGCAGTGAATCCATGCCGTCCAGATAACGCAGCGGAACCGGCACTCCGATCACCGGCAACGGCGTCAGCGACGCCACCATTCCAGGCAGGTGAGCTGCTCCGCCGGCTCCGGCGATGATCACCCGCAGACCCCGTCCAGCGGCCGACTTGGCGTAATCGAGCATTGCCTCGGGCGTACGGTGTGCCGACACCACCCGCACCTCGCAGGCCACCTCGAATTCAGCCAGGGCCTGCGCCGCGGCGCCCATCACGTCGTAGTCCGAGTCACTGCCCATGATCACGCCCACCAGGGGCGCGGCCGAGCGTGCGTCGATGCTCTCAGTCATGTGCGTCCACCTTCGCTTGATCACCCATCGACAGATAGTCGGCGGCGGCTCGAGCCCGAGACCGAACCTCGTCCAGTTCACGACCCAGTGCGGTCACGTGGCCGACCTTGCGCCCGGGACGAAACCCTTTTCCGTACAGGTGAATCTTGACGTCCGGCCAACGAGCCATCAAATGATGGACGCGTTCATCCAAGGCAGGTGTGACGTCCTCAGGGCCGCCGAGCACGTTGGCCATCACCACCACCGGGGCGCTCGGCGCCGTGCTGCCGAGCGGATAGTCCAGCACGGCACGAAGATGCTGTTCGAACTGCGACGTGCGTGCGCCTTCGATCGTCCAGTGCCCGGAATTGTGTGGACGCATCGCCAGCTCGTTGATCAGCAGCTCGCCGCCTCGAGTCACGAACATCTCGACCGCGAGCACACCGACCACGCCTAACTCACCGGCGATCCGCAGCGCAATTTCGCTTGCCGTCTCGGCCAGCTCCGAGCTCAGGCCCGGGGCCGGGGCGATTACCTCGACGCAGATGCCGTCTTGTTGCACTGTCTCGACGACCGGCCAGGCCGAGCCCTGGCCGAATGGTGAACGAGCAACCAGCGCGGCGATCTCGAAGTCGATGTCGGCCCGCTCTTCGACGAGCAGGCGGTGTTCGCCGGCCAGCAGCTCGCGAGCATCCTCGACCGAGTGGATCAGCCATACGCCGCGGCCGTCGTACCCACCAGAAATTGCCTTCACGATAACCGGCCAACCCACCCGATCCCCGAACTCGGTCAGCCTGGCCGCGGCCGCCGAGGCGTCGGGCGCATCGCTGAGATCCGCCCAGTGCGGCGCTGGAAGGTTCAGTTCGCTCAGCCGACGACGCATCGCGGCCTTGTCCTGGGCGAACAACAGCGCGTTGGCGTCCGGCCAAACGGTGACGCCGGCGGCCGAGAGGGCCTGGAGGTGTTCGCTCGGCACGTGCTCGTGATCGAAGGTGACGACATCGCAGCCTTTGGCGAAGGCGAGCAGGTCCTCGAGGTTGCGGTAGTCACCGACCTCCACGTCGGCGGCGACCAAGGCTGCTCCGTCGTCGCCGGATTCGGCGAGCATCCGCAGGGATTGACCCAGCGAGATAGCGGCCTGATGCGTCATACGTGCCAGTTGCCCCGCGCCGATCATGCCGACTACCGGCAGACCGGTCCGGGTATCCACGCGAGTCAATCTAGTCGTTGACATCGGTGCCGTGATATCCGGCGGACCGGCCCGTCCGGTCAGTACCGTGACCGGCATGACCCAAGCCCGACCCACGCTCGTCGATGTCACCATGCCCGAGCGCCCGGAAGCGATCGTGCTGGTCCTGCACGGCGGGCGGGAATCGAGCTTGGCCGCCGTGCGCTCCACCCAGCTGGCGGTGTTGCGGATGATCCCGATCGCCAACCGGATCGCCAAAGCGGGCGCGGGCCGGCTGGCGGTCGCCCGCCTGCGCTACGCCGTCCGAGGATGGAACGCGCCCGGCCTCGCCCCGGTCCGTGACACCGAATGGGCGCTGGATCAGCTGACCGCTCGCTTCCCGGGCTGTCCGATCGCACTGGTCGGGCATTCGATGGGCGGACGAACCGCCCTGAGAGCCGCCGGGTATCCAGGCGTCCAGAGCGTCGTGGGCCTGGCCCCCTGGCTGCAGGCCGGCGAGCCCATCGATCAACTGGCCGGGCGGCGAGTGCTGCTGATCCACGGCGACCAGGACCGAATGACCTCCTCGCGGGCAACGGCGGCACTGTCCGAGCGGCTCCGATCGGCCGGGATCGCCGCCAGCTTCATCGAAATCCGGGGCGAGCGGCACGGCATGCTGCGCCAACCCCGGCTCTGGCACGACCTCACCGCCGGCTTCCTGGCCACAACTTTGTTGACCCGGACCGACACACCCCACGGGGAAACCACCGACCCCAGCGCTCCGAACTACTTGCGCCAAGTGTTCCAGGGACAGGCCCGGATCACGATCGAGTAGTGAACAGGGCAAGGGGCGGTGAGCTGGCTGATGCAGCGCAGACGGGTGGCAGTGATCGGCAGCGGAGTTGCGGGGTTGACCGCGGCCTACATCTTGCAAGCTCAAGCCGATGTCACGTTGTACGAGGCCGATGCCCGGCTCGGCGGGCATGCTCACACCCACGATCTCACCGACGATGCCGGCCACCCGGTCAACGTTGATACCGGCTTCATCGTCCACAACGCCAAGACCTACCCCAACCTGCTGCGCCTGTTCCGGGAACTCGAGGTCGCGACTCAAGAATCTGAGATGAGCATGTCCATCTCCTGCGGTGGTTGCGGCCTGCAATACGCCGGCGCGCACGGCCTGTCCGGGCTGTTTCCGAGCGCGCACAACGCGGCCCGGCCCCGTTACCTCTACATGCTGGGTGAGGTGGTCCGCTTTCATCGACGCGCTCGGGCATTGCTGGACGAGCCCGGATCAGATGAGACGATGAGCGAGTTTCTCCAGCGGGGGCACTTCAGCCGGTACTTTCACGCCCACTTCGTGACGCCGCTGATATCCGCTGTCTGGTCCTGCTCACCCGAGCTGGCCCGGCAATACCCGGCGCGCTACCTGTTCGAATTTCTGTCCAACCACGGCATGCTCTCCGTAACCGGTTCACCCCAGTGGCGAACCGTCGTCGGCGGGTCTAACGCCTACGTCTCGCGCGCGGTCAAGCACCTCACCTCGGTTCAGACCGTGACGCCGATCCGCGAGGTCCGCCGTCTGGACCAGCGGGTCGAGGTTCGTGACGACGCCGATCAGGTGGCCACTTTCGACTCGGTGGTGATCGCAACCCACCCCGATCAGGCCTTACGGCTGCTGGCCGATCCGTCCGCAATGCAGACCCGCCTGCTCGGCGCGATGCACTATTCGACCAACCCGACCGTGCTGCACTCGGATTCGTCGGTGCTTCCTCGCGCTTCGCGGGCCCAAGCGTCATGGAACTACTACCTTCCACAGTGCGAGGCCGCCGCCACCGCGGTGCAGGTCACTTACGACATGAACCGGCTGCAACGACTTTCGAGCGGTACCCGCTTTCTGGTAACACTCAATGACGACGGTGCGATCTCGGAGGACGCGGTGCTCGATCGAATGGTGTACCAACACCCGATCTTCACTCCCGAGTCTGTGGCGGCACAGGCTGAACTCCCTTTACTCAACGACAGCGTGGTCGCCTTCGCCGGCGCCTATCACGGTTGGGGCTTTCATGAAGACGGCTGCCGTTCCGGAGTCGAGGCTGCTCGGGCCCTCGGAGTCAACTGGTGAAACCGGCTTACTACGACATCGACATCACGCACCACCGGCGTGATCCGATCGATTATTCCTTCAGTCAACGCAGCCACATCTGGCTGATCGACCTCGACGATGTGCCGCGGCTGCCGCGGGGGCTGGGACGGCTCTGTCATTTCAGTAGCGTCGATCACGCCGAACGCACCGCGCGGAAAGACCATGGACGTCAGTCGCTTCGGCAATCGATGGATCGCTGGCTGGCCGAGCAGGGCGTGGCGGCACCGAACACGATTCTGATGTTGGCCAATCCGCGAATCTTGGGCTACGTGTTCAATCCGCTCAGCGTCTTCTACTGCCTGCAGGCAACCGGCGCGATCACCCACGTGGTGGCTGAGGTCCGCAACACCTACGGCGGTCGGCATTGCTATCTGCTCCTGCCCGACAGCAATGGTGACGCCGAGACGAACAAGGAGTTCTACGTCTCGCCGTTCTACCCGGTCGATGGGCTCTATCGAATGCGGCTGCCGCGACCCGGTGATGACCTGCTGGTGTCGGTCAGCCTGCAACGCTGCACTGATCGGCCCTTCTCGGCCGTCATGACCGGCACCCGCCGTGGCGACATCGCCACATTGTGGACTGCACTTCGCCATCCCCTAACCACCCGGGCCGTCATGTTTGGTATCAAGAGGCACGGAATCACGCTGTATCGGAAAGGCTTGCGGCCTTTCAGCCGCTCCCGTAGAGAGGAGGCGAGGGTTTGATGACCGCCACTATGCCTCGCAACACCGACATCGACGCTGAGCGCTGGCCGGACGTGGCCGTTGTCCCCGATCGCCCCTTACGGGCCCGGATAGCTCGTGGCCTGACCCGCCGGGCGGTCACCGCTCTACCGGTTCGGGTGACCACCGCCGACGGAGCCCGTTTCGGCGGCGGTCGCGGCACCGACCCCGGCTTTCACCTGGTCCGGCCGGAGGACTTTTACCAGCGCCTGGGCGCGGGCGGGTTGATCGGATTCGGCGAGGCATTCATGGCCGGCGACTGGGAATCCGAGGACCTGGCTGGTCTGTTGACGGTGATGGCCGGGCGGATGTCGACGCTGATTCCACCAAGATTGCAGCGCCTGCGCAATGCCGCGGTTCACCTACGACCCTCGCACGAGGACAACACGGTCGACGGAGCCCGGCGCAATATCCAGCAGCACTATGACCTGTCCAATGAGCTGTTCGCACTCTTCCTGGACCAGTCGTTGACCTACTCCTCCGGGCTGTTCGACGGCGACCCTGACAACAGCTTCGAAGACCTGACCGCGGCTCAGCATCGCAAGATAAACCGATTGCTGGATGTGGCCGGTGTCCAGTCTGGGACCCGCCTGCTCGAGATCGGAACCGGCTGGGGCGAGCTGGCGATTCTGGCCGCGGCCCGCGGCGCGCAGGTCACTACGGTGACGATCTCCGTCGAGCAGGCGAAATTGGCCCAGGAGCGGATCACCGCGGCCGGCTACGCCGACCAGGTCGACGTACGGTTGGCGGATTACCGAGAGACCAGTGGTCAGTTCGATGCGATCCTCAGCGTCGAAATGATCGAGGCCGTGGGTGCCAATCACTGGAACGAGTACTTCCAGACGATAGCTAGTTTGCTCGCCCCCGGCGGCAAGGTGGGACTGCAGGCGATCACGATGCCCCACGACCGCATGATCGCCACCCTGAACACCTACACCTGGATCGTGAAATACATCTTCCCGGGCGGCCAGCTGCCTTCGGTGCATTCGGTACACGAAGGCGTCGCCGAAGCCGGCCTGAAACTCACGTCCGAATTCAGTTTCGGTCTGCATTACGCCGAGACCCTTCGCCGCTGGCGGGCAACGTTCGAGACGCATAGCGATGCCGTCGATGCTCTTGGTTTCGACGCGGTGTTCCGGCGGATGTGGTCGCTGTATCTGGCTTACTCCGAGGCCGGCTTCCGGTCCCGCTACCTCGATGTCGTCCAGTTCGGATTCACCAAACCGGTCGCAGACGGGATCGGGTATGAGCACCGCTGATCGCTTGTACGGACTGCTGAGCTCAGCCGGGGGTAGCGAACTGCCCGTCCGCATCCTGGCCTGGGACGGCAGCGTGGCCGGATCGCCCGGAGCCCCTACTGTCGAGGTCCGTTCCCGGCGGGCATTGCGGCGTCTGCTCTGGGAACCGAACGAGCTGGGGATCGCTCAGGCTTACATCACCGGTGAGATCGATGTGCCCGGCGGAGCAGGTGAGCTGGCGGCCGGGCTGCGAGCGATCTGGCAGCACGCGCGGACGGGCGCGGGCACTGGCGTGGGTGCGGGGCCGATTCGAATGTCGGCTGTCCAGAAGGCGAAAGTGGCGGCGGCGGCACTTCGCCTGGGCGCGGTGGGTCGTCGTCCAGCCGTACCTCAATCTCAGGCCAGGCTGTCGGGCAACCTCCACAGCAAAGATCGCGACCGAGCGGCGATCAGCCATCACTACGACCTGTCGAATGAGTTCTATTCACTGATTCTCGATGAATCGATGGCCTATTCGTGCGCGTATTACGACGGCTTGAGGGAAGACGACCCGAATGCATCGGTGGCCCCGACTGAGGATTTGTTCAAGGCGCAACGGGCGAAACTCGATTTGATCTGCACCAAGCTCGGCCTGCGGGCCGGAATGCGCCTGCTGGATGTGGGCTGCGGTTGGGGTTCGTTGAGCCTGCACGCCGCCGAGCACTACGGGGTGCAGGTGCTCGGTGTGACCATCAGTCGCCAGCAGCACGAGTTCGTTGGCAAGCGCATTGCCGAACGTGATCTCAGTGATCGGGTCGAGGTCAGGATCCAGGACTACCGCGAGGTTCGCGAGCAGCCCTTCGATGCGGTCAGCTCGATCGAGATGGGTGAGCACGTCGGCGAAGGCAACTACCCGACGTACAGCGCGAGGCTGTTCGAGAATCTGCGTCCGGGCGGCCGATTGCTGTTGCAGCAGATGTCACGCCGCGCCGATGCGGCTCCCGGCGGTGGCGCCTTCATCGAAAACTACATTGCCCCTGACATGTACATGCGTCCGTTGAGCCAGACGCTGAACTTCCTCGAGCAGGCCGGCTTCGAAATCCGCGACGTGCAAGCGCTGCGCGAACACTATGCGCGCACCGTCGCGGACTGGCTGGACGCCTTCGAGAACCACTACGACGAAGCGGTGGCCATGGTGGGCCAGGAGGTCGCCCGGGTGTGGCGGCTCTACCTGATCGGCGGCGGACTCAGCTTCGAACAAGGCCGCATGGGCGTCGATCAGATCCTGGCTCGCCGGCCCCTTCGATGAGCCTGCTTCGATGAGCCTGCTTCGATGATTGGGGACTTCTTCGCGGCCCTGCCCTGGGTCATCGGGGGAATCGCGTTCGTACTGATCGTGACCTACATCGTGGGACGAATCGTCGGCAAACATAGCGTGATCGACACTGCCTGGGGACTGTTGTTCGTGGCATCGGCGCTCGCGGCGGTTGCGAGTTCGGGTGGCCAGGGCAACACCGCGCGCCGGTTGCTGCTGCTGGCCATGGTGCTGGTCTGGGGACTCCGTCTGGCCGTTCACATCGGCCGCCGAAGCGTGGGCAAGCCGGAAGATCCGCGCTATGAGAAGTTGCTCTACGGCAAGTCAGCGGTGTTCACGCTGGCCATCGTGTACGGGCTGCAGGGCGTGCTGGCCTTCCTGATTGCGATGCCGGTCGTCGTGGGCGACTTCACTCGCGGTGGGCTGACCCCACTGGCCTATCTCGGCGTCCTGATCTGGCTGGTCGGGCTCGGGTTCGAGGCGATCGGTGACTGGCAACTGGAGCGGTACAAGAAGGACCCTGACCGTTCTAAGGTGATGGACCAGGGACTGTGGCGCTATACCCGGCACCCGAATTACTTCGGGGACGCCTGTGTCTGGGTAGGAATCTTCTGTGTGTCGGCCGAACGGTGGCCCGGGGTGCTGACCGTCTTCTCGCCGGTGATCATGGTGTACCTGTTGGCTTTCGGTTCCGGCAAGAAGGTGCTGGAGCGCTCGATGGAGGCCCGCGAGGGCTATCCCGAATACATGGACCGGACGTCCGGCTTCTTCCCATTGCCACCCAGGAATCGCGCGCCGGGCTGACACGCGGGAGTGCCGAGCACGGCCGCCCCTCCCGTAGACTGCTGGGCAATGTCTTCCTCGTACCGGTCCTTACGTGATCACATCCGTGCCTCGTGGCGAATCCTGCTCAAAGAGGTCGTCGCGTTCGGAATCGTGGGCTTGATCTCGCTGGTGATCGACCTCGGCATCTACAACCTGATGCTCTCCCATCACATCGGCGTCCTCACGGCCAAGACGATGTCGACGATCGTGGCCACGACGTTCGCCTACTTCGGCAACCTGTACTTCTCGTTCTCGCATCGGGCCCGCACGACCCTGGGCCGCGAGACCGGTTTCTTCTTCGGCATCAACGTCATCGCATTGCTGGGCAGCCTGCTGATCCTGGCCTTGTTCGCCTATCCCATGCACCTGAAGTACGACCACCTCGCCATGAACGTCGTCAATCTGTTCACGATCGGGTTGGGGACGCTGTTTCGTTTCTGGGCCTACAAGCGGTTCGTCTTCCTGCATCCGGATCGGGTGTCCCGGGTTGCCGACCGCGACGAGGACAGCTACCTCAGCGCCAGCTGAGTCAGCCCGGGCAAACTTAAGGTGAATCATGGCGACTGGGGCAGACCCGCGCTCATGACGGTGGCGGCCAGGGTGGCCCCGAGGTCCCAACATTGGTCGCGCTGATCCTTGCTCGGCTGGCCAAGGACTATCACCGGCGCATGCACTGATCGCCAGCCCAGGCCCTTGGTGATGGATTCGGCCGCTCGCAGCGCTCCGGTCGCGTCGTTGTTGCCATGCAGATACAACCCGTACGGTGCGCCGATCTTGGCGGTCAGACAGGGATAGTAGATCGTGTCGAAGAAGTGCTTCACGGCTCCGGACAGGTAGCCGATATTCACCGAGCTACCGATCAAGAATCCGTCGACGGCCAGGACATCAGACACCGTCGCCGCCAGGGCCGGCCGGACCAGCACCTCGACTCCTTCGACTCCGTCGGCCTTCGTTCCGTCCAGCACCGCTTCCAGCATGGCCTGCATGGACGGCGAGGTGGTGTGGTGGACGACCAGCAAAGTGGGCACCTTGCGACGCTACCCAATCGCTGAGCTTTGGTGAGTCACGCCAAACGGGGTGAGTCACGCGCAATAACCCGTGACTCAGCCGGGTATCGCGTGACTCACTGTCAGTATGGGCTGGGTGTGGGCTGGGTACACTGAGTTGACAGTTTCGAACATATGTTCGAAACTTATCTAGGTGGGGGCACCTAGTTTTGACGGTCTGGCATTCGACGCCAGCGCGTTCGACGGCAACAGTTTCGACGATGTCGATGGCGCTTATGCCGTGGCTGAGCCGGATCCGTTCGCCGAGCCGGTAGCAACCCCGTTCACCCGGCCGTCATTGCGCGTCGAACTCGGGGGCGCTCCGGCCCGTCCGTTCACCCAGTTGGCCCGCCCCAGCCTGCCTCCATTACCTATCCGATCCGAACTCGCATCGATCTTGCCGGACGGCCTACGCCGCGGCCGCACCATCGCCGTCACCAGCTCGGTCTCATTGTTGCTGGCCCTGCTCAGCGAAGCATCCAAAGCGGGGGCCTGGATCGCCCTGGTCGGCATGCCCACGATCAGCGCGGACGCGGCGACCGAAGCCGGCATCGACCTGCAACGGCTGGCCATCATAGGTTCGGCAACAGCCGGCGAATCCGCTTCCCGATCATGGACGACGGCCGTCGGTGCCCTGCTCGATGCCGTCGACATCGTTGTCGCCCGTCCGGGGATCAATCAATTCACCGACGGCGAAGCTCGCCGATTGACCGCCCGGGCACGCAGCAAGGACGCCTGTCTGATGCTCTTCGGCCAGCTGTCCACCCACTGGCCCGCGGTCGAGGTGACGCTGTCGGCCCAACACGGTCAGTGGACCGGAATAGGTGAGGGTTACGGCCGCCTCACCGCCCGGAAGTTGATCGTTTCCGCCACCGGCAAGGGACGATCGGCTCGCATGAGAACCGGTGAACTGTGGTTATGAATCCGGCGACGCCACCCCGGATGGCCGCCGTATGGTGCCCCGACTGGCCGGTGGTGACGGCCCGAGCCACGGCCGGCCTCGGTCCCGAGGATCCCATCGCGGTGTTGAGTGCGAATCGAGTGGTCGCCTGCTCCTACTCGGCCCGCCAGCTCGGCGTCCAACGCGGGCTGCGACGGCGCGAAGCCCAGGGGCGCTGCCCCGAGCTGATCGTGCTGGCTCGCAACGAGACCACCGAGGCCCGACTGTTCGAACCCATCGTGGCCGCAATCGAAACGATCGCCCCCGGTGTCGAGGTCGGACGACCCGGCTTGGCCGCTATCGGAATCCACGGACCAACCCGTTATTTCGGCGGCGAAACCGCCGTCGTGCATGCCCTGTCCCGGGCCATCGCCGAACACACCCAGGATGTGCTGATCGGGGTGGCCGACGGTCCTTTCGCCGCCGAGCAAGCCGCGCGACGCGGATGCATCGTCCCCAGTGGGCAATCACCGCAATTCCTGGCCGAGCTGCCCATCGCGACCCTCGATCAACCGGAACTGATCGATCTGCTCAAACGACTGGGGATCCGGACCCTCGGTGCCTTTGCCGCGCTGCCCGCCGCTCACGTCCAAGTCCGGTTCGGGGCGATGGGAACCTGGGCCCATCGTCAGTCGGGAGCGGTCGATTCACGCCCGATTGCCGGCCGTCGGCCAGCCGTCGAGTTCGAGGCCAGTATCGAGCTCGAGCCTCCGCTGGACCGGGTTGACACCATCGCTTTCAGCGCCCGGGGGACAGTGGAGCAGTTCGTCACCGACCTGGCCGATCACGGACTGGCCTGTACCTGTTTCGAGTTGATCGCCCAGACCGATCGGGGCGAAGAGACAGTACGTCGCTGGCGCCATGCCGGGCTCCTGTCCGCGGTGGACGTCACCGATCGCATCCGCTGGCAGTTGGAAGGCTGGCTCAGCCGCAGCTCCGCTAAACCGAACGCCCCGACCGGGCCGGTGAACATGTTGCGCCTCACCCCGATCGACACCGTCCCGATCGGAGCCCACCAACGGTCGCTGTGGGGCGCCGACGGCACCGTGGATGAGCGAGCCCACCGAGCGTTGGCCCGGGTCCAGACCTTGCTCGGGCACGGCTCGGTGCTGACCCCGCTCGTCTCGGGTGGACGCGGGCCGGCCCAACGCACCCAGCTCGTTCCGTGGGGCGATGAGCGGGTTGCGAGCCTACCGCCCGAACAGCCATGGCCGGGACGGCTTCCGGCGCCGTCTCCGTCGGTCATTATCGATCCGCCACGGCCGATGCAGGTACTGGACGAGGGCGGCCACCCGGTTCTGGTCACCGACCGAGGAGCGATACCGAACCCGCCGACCCAGTTTGCCCTGCCCGACAAAGGCAATGGCGCCAGCGCGAATCGGATCACCGTGAATCGGATCACCGCGTGGGCCGGTCCGTGGCCGGTCGATGAACGCTGGTGGGATCCGGCGTCTCGCCAACACCTCGTCCGGTTACAGATCGTGGACGCGGCCGGACGGGCCTACCTCGTCCGATACACGATGGCCGATCGTCAATGGCAATTGGAGGCTATCTATGACTGAGCGGCGGTCAGCGCGACCCGGCGCCGACGACGGATCACCAGCCACGGAAAGGCGATTACCCCAACCAACACCGTCACCGGCAAGGCGTATCCGATGAGAGCGAACAACCACCGGCCCGCCAATACGACGGCATGCCAGCCGGTCGCCACCGCGGATGAGAAACCGGCCGGGTCATGACCGAGCTGAGCCAACACCGCGACAGTTCGGGCCAGTCGCACGGTCAGGCTGGCCAGCGACACCTGATCCTCGAGTGCATGTTGCTGGGCGAGCATCGATTCGAGGTCGGCTTCGCGACTGGTCAGCTGGTTCTCGAGCTGGACGAGGTCGTTGATCGTCCCGGAATGCTTGAGAAAATCCCGCAGCCGAACGACGCTGGTTTGCAATGCCTGCACCCGGGCATCGATGTCAGCCTTCTTGGCGGTGACGTCCTCGCCCTGTACGGACCGGCTGCTTTCATGCCCGGCGCCGGCGACGAAGGACATCAGGTCATCGAGCTTGTCCGGCGGCACGCGCAGCACCAGTTGGGCGGACCGCTTGTCATCGGTGCCATCCCGGTCATCACCGTCGACGCGGCCACCGGCCTTGATCGCTTCGGCCGAAACCGCCTTGGCGGCCTGGTCGACATCAGCGACGGTGACGCTCATCGATCCGGTCCTTACCATCGCCCGGTCCTCGATCACGGCCGCGACCCGAGCGGTATCCGGGCTCGAGGCGCCCTCGTTCGGAGCGAGCGGTTTGTCGGTCGTCGAACCCGTTCCCCCAGCCGAATCCCTGGCCGGTTCGGGCAAGCCCATCGAGGCGCCCGACTTGTTGCCAGAGCTGGAGGAATGCGTACATCCGGCCAGCACCGTCAGGGCGAGCAGAACACCGATAATTCCGAGAATCCTTCGATACCGCATGACGGTCACCTTTCGTTGGTTTCCCGAGTTGGTTCGGAGTTGATACGTGAGCCGCTCCACGGCTTGATTCACAAGCCGCTCATGAAACAGATGCGCTGGCCGATAGAAGAGATAACGACCGTTATCAGCTTGTTAACAAAATGGGTGGATTTGCGATCTCGACGCGCGAAGATCATCGAACAGCTCGACAATTCGGGTACCAGACCCGACGTCGATCGGAGGTGAAGCCATGTCGTCCGGCCCTGGCCGCTTAGCCCTGATCGCCGATGACGATGCCGACATCCGGGACCTGGTGGCCGCCAAGCTCACCCAGGCCGGCTTTGAGGTAATCGCGGTCGGAGATGGAAATCACGCGCTGGAGGAAATCGCCCAGCGTCGTCCCGATGTCGCAATCCTGGATGTCATGATGCCCGGTTGCTCGGGACTGGACGTCCTGAACGCACTGATCGACGATCCCGAGACCGCCTCGATACCCGTCCTGCTCCTCACGGCCCGGAGCCAGGAGTTCGACGTGCAGAGCGGCCTGTCCCTCGGCGCCGCCGACTACATCATCAAACCCTTCAGCCCACGCCAACTGCTGCAACGCGTCGAAGCCATTTTGGCGTGCTCGATCAGTAGTAGTCAGTCGCCCCAATCCTGATCGGCGGCCGATGAACCCCCGGAGTGCACCCAGTGACACCGTCCAGCGCCGACTGCAGCGCTTGGTACTGGCCGTCCTACTTCTGGTGGTGGTCATCGGATCCGTCAGTATCAGTGCCACGCTGCTCGCCACTCGCAACGTCACCCGGCTGACCGGCGGTTACGGGCCGGCCAACGACGCCAACGCCGACGCTCTCACTCACATGCTTGACGCCGAAAGTGCGGTCCGTCGCTTTCAAACCTCCCCGGACCAATCCGATCGGCTGGCCTTTCAGCAGGCCAGCTCGGCCGTGGCGACGAGCCTGAACGCGCTGTCGTTTGCCCTTTCCCGCGTGGACAACCACGATTTCGATCGCCAAATCTCCCAAGAGCGCGATCTGGCCAACCAATGGGTCTCCGAGTACGGCCGGCCCGCGACGAATACGGTGACTGCCAGCGCCCTCAACGTCGCCGGCGCCGCCGCCGACTTCGACAGATTCCGCGACGTGAACACGGCCGTGTCCAATCAGATCCGCGATGTTCGACTCGACTTGCGTCGTGAAACCAGGCGATTGCGCGAACGCGCCATCGGAGTCACCGCCGCCGCTTCGTTACTCGCGATATTGGTAGTCGCGGCACTGGGTTTGCGTACCGCCCGAGGCATCGCCCGTCCTCTTGGTGCGCTCGGCGGCATACTCGATCGATTCGACAGCGGCGATCTGGGGGCTCGGGCTCAAGAGGATGCCGGCCCCCGAGAAGTTCAGACCTTGGCCCGCGCAGTCAACACCTTCGGCAGCCGTACCCAGGCCGAGTTGGCCGTCGAGGAACTCGCCGACGATCTGCGCCAGCGAACCCGCCTGGTTTCACTGGGCTTTCGGCGGATCTCCGATCCGCGCCGGATGGCCCAGCATCTGGTCACCGGGCTCGGTGAAGCTTTGGGGGCCGACCGGGTCGTGCTGCATACGTTCCCGGATGAGCGCGTCGATCCGGTCACGGTGCAGTGGCACCACCCGCACCTCAATCCACTGCCCGAAGCGCTAATCGACGAGCTACCCGAGGCGCGGGTTTTCACCGATCGGCTCTGGGACACCGCGCGCATCGTCCGGATTGCCGACCACGAGAGTCTCGGTGTATCACCCGGTGCCCATCTGCTGAGCATGGCCGCCCGCGAAGCCGGATTCCGTTCTTCGGTCGTAGCACCGATCGGTGACAGCAATACGGCGTTCGGTCTGCTGTGGGTGGCCATGACCAAGCACCGCCGCGATTGGACGGGTGCGGAGGCCGGCATCATCCAGCATCTGGCCGCCGATGGTGCCCATGGGCTGATCCAGGCCAGTCTGCTCACCCGCAACCGGGAGATCGTGGAACGACTGCGCGAACTCGACCAGGCCAAGGCCGACTTCATCTCCACCGTGTCGCACGAACTCCGCACGCCGCTCACGTCCATCTCGGGGTACCTGGAGATGCTGGCCGATGGTGATGGCGGCGAGCTCCCCGCCGAGGCCACCCGGATGCTGTCCGTGATCGATCGCAATGCGGTTCGGCTCCGAAATCTGATCGAGGATCTGCTGACCCAGTCGCGTATCGATGCCGGGCGCCTTCGCTTGCACATCGAGCGATTGTCCGTCCGCCAGGTCTGCGAGCGGGTAGAGGCCTCGATGCGCCCGCTGGCCGTTGCCGCCGGTGTCGAACTGGTGGTCGAATCAGCGGATTCCCTCACGGTGGACGCCGATTCCCAGCAGTTGGAGCAGGTGCTGACGAACCTGCTGTCGAATGCGATCAAGTTCAGCGGACCGTCCGAGACGGTGCAGCTGTCGGCCCATGGTGGACGCTATGCGGCTAATGGCTACGAGCGAATCGTGCTCGAGGTCAGTGATACCGGAATCGGTATCCCGACCGAGGACCTGGACCAACTCACCACCCGCTTCTTCCGGGCGTCCAACGCCGTGTCAGGAGCCTTTTCGGGCACCGGTCTCGGACTGGCGATCGTGGCTGAGATCATCGAACGTCATCGCGGAACACTGTCTTTCGAATCGACCGAGGGCAAGGGGACGGTGGTCACCATCGAGCTCCCAGCGGCCACCCAGTCCCCGGAGCAGTGAGCTTGTTCCAGACGCCCGCCGACGGCGCCGTCTTGGCCCCAACTCAGCTGCCGAAACTCAGCTGCCGTAGTTCGGCGCCTCCACCGTCATCATGATGTCGTGCGGATGTGATTCCTTCAGACCGGCCGCGGTGATGCGGACGAACTGGCCCTTGGTCTGGAGCTCGGCAATGGTGCGGGCACCGACGTAGAACATCGACTGCCGCAGGCCACCGATGAGCTGATAGGCCACCGCCGACAGCGGTCCCCGATAAGGCACCTGGCCCTCGATACCTTCGGGGACGATCTTGTCGTCATCAGTGATATCGCCTTGGAAATAACGATCCTTGGAGTACGACTTGGCCCGCCCCCGGGTCTGCATCGCGCCCAGCGAACCCATGCCTCGATAGGACTTGTACTGCTTGCCGTTGATGAAAACGAGCTCACCCGGCGATTCCTCGCACCCGGCCAGTAGCGAACCAACCATCACCGTGTCGGCCCCGGCGACCAGAGCCTTGGCAATGTCGCCGGAATACTGCAAGCCGCCGTCACCGATGACCGGGACGCCAGCCGGCTTGCAGGCCAGGGACGCGTTATAGATCGCCGTCACCTGGGGCACACCGACACCGGCCACGACCCGCGTGGTGCAGATGGAGCCCGGTCCGACGCCGACCTTCACGCCGTCGGCTCCGGCATCGATCAGGGCCTGCGCGCCGGCCCGGGTGGCGACGTTGCCCCCGACAACGTCGACGAGATGCGCCGCCGGTTCGGCCTTCAGGCGCTTGATCATCTCGGTGACCCCGCTGGCGTGCCCGTTGGCGGTGTCCACGATGAGCAGGTCCACCCCGGCGTCCACCAGGGCCATGGCCCGCTTGTAGGCGTCGTCGAAGAAGCCGACGGCGGCCCCGACCCGCAGCCGGCCGGACGGGTCCTTGGTGGCCAACGGGTACAACTCGCTCTTGGTGAAGTCTTTGACGGTGATCAGGCCCTGCAGCCGGCCGGAGGCATCGACGAGTGGAAGCTTCTCGATCTTGTGCTTGGCCAGCAGCCCGAGAGCGACATCCTTGTGAACGCCGACCTGCGCGGTCACCAGCGGCATCGGGGTCATCACTTCAGCGACAGTCTTGGAGTAGTCGGTCTCAAAGCGCAGATCACGGTTGGTGATGATCCCGACCAGCGTTCCGTCCGGTGACACCACCGGAAGGCCTGAGATTCGGTAGCGTCCGCACAGCTCATCGACGGTGGCCAGCGTGGCATCGGGCGTGGTGGTGACCGGATGGGTGACCATGCCGGCCTCGGACCGCTTGACCAGGTCCACCTGCTGGGCCTGCTCCTCGATGGACAGGTTGCGGTGCAGGATTCCCAAGCCGCCCTGACGCGCCATGGCGATCGCCATTCGGGCTTCGGTCACCGTGTCCATGGCCGCCGACACCAGCGGCATTCGAACCGTGATGTTGCGCGAGAGCCGGGCGGTGGTGTCGGCTTCGCTCGGGATCACATCAGTGGCCCCCGGCAGCAGCAGGACATCGTCGAATGTGAGGCCGAGGGCGGCGAACTTGGCTGGGACGCCGGCTTCGGTCATGGCTTCGTGGTCCGTGGTCACCGCGGGCTCCTCAAACGTGTAGCCGGTTGCTGCCTGATCAAGGAGTCTATGCAACTTCTCAAGCCAACAACCCCCTGAGAGGCGTACATGACAAACATCAGGGGTGAATCAGGGTTGTCCCCACTGCCGCCGGAACCAGCGTTCCGGGACCGTGAACGAGAACAACCACAGACAACGTCACAGACTGCGAAGTCAGGCAGCGGAAGGGACATTCGAAATGAGCCAACCGGTCACCACACCAGGGGCGGGGGCACAGGACACCGACCCGGTCGGACCGCGTCCATCGCGGGCAATCGCTGCTCGCGCCATCAATCTCAGCAAGATCTACGGGGCCGGCGACACTCAGGTGTTCGCCCTGCGCGAGGTATCGGCTGACTTCGTCCAGGGCGAATTCACCGCGATCATGGGCCCGTCGGGATCGGGCAAGTCGACCCTGATGCACTGCCTGGCCGGCCTGGACGGCGCGACCTCGGGGTCGGTGCTGGTCGGAGAGACCGAGCTGACCGGGCTTTCGGACAAGAAGATGACCCAGCTTCGGCGCGACCGTATCGGCTTCGTGTTCCAGGCGTTCAATCTCGTGCCGACCCTGACCGCGCTGGAGAACATCACGCTGCCGATGGACATCGCCGGCCGCAAGCTCGACAAGCCGTGGCTCGACTCGGTGATCAACACTCTGGGCCTGGCCGACCGTCTGGACCACCGTCCGTCCGAGCTGTCCGGTGGCCAGCAGCAGCGCGTCGCCTGCGCCCGAGCGTTGGCCAGCCGTCCAGAGATCATCTTCGGTGACGAACCGACCGGCAACCTCGATTCACGTTCCTCGGGCGAGGTCCTGGGCATTCTGCGTAACTCGGTCACTCATCTGGGCCAGACCGTCGTGATCGTCACGCACGATCCGCGAGCCGCCAGCTACGCCGACCGAGTGGTGTTTCTGGCTGACGGTCGAATCGTCGACGAAATGCGCCAGCCGACCGCTGACAGCGTGCTGGACCGGATGAAGAACCTCGAGCAGGTGTAGGTCATGTCGCTCACCGCATCATCCACAATGCGCCGCGTCTCGCTGCGTAATCTGGCCGCTCACAAGATCCGTCTGGCGCTGACCGTGCTTTCGGTCGTGCTCGGCACCGCCTTCATCGCCGGCTCGTTCGTCTTCACCGACACCCTCGGTCACACGTTCAATGGCCTGTTCTCCGACGTGGCCAAGGGCGTCGACGTTCAGGTCCGCTCCCAGCAAGACGGCAGCAGCGGTGTGCCGCTGGGCGACGTCGAGCGCATCAAAGCAATCCCCGGCGTCCGCGCGGTGGAACCGGAAGTCGGCGGCAACATCGTGCTGATCGGATCCAACGGCAAGAAGGTGCAGGGCGGCGGGGCCCCGAGCGAGGGCATGTCCTTCACTCCCCCGGCCGAGCACCTCGGCAATCCGATCAACTTCACCCAGGGCCGCGCGCCCAGCAAGGCTGGCGAGATCGGCCTGAACTCCGGGGCCGCCAAGCTCGCCAAGCTCACCGTCGGTGATCACACCAAGGTGCTGATCCCGAGCGCCGGCACCTACGACGTCACCGTCAGTGGCATCTACTCGGTCAAGACCGACACCGGCGGCTACATCGGCGCCCTGTTCGCGCGCGACCAAGCGCTGCAACTGTTCACCGACGGCAAGCACGTAGGGGTCGTCGATGTCGCCGGCGCCGGGCTGTCGCAGACCGAGCTGCAGAGCCGCCTCGCCGCGGCCTTTCCAGAGCTGAAGGTCATGACCGGCAAAGAGGTCAAGGACGAAGCCAAGAGCGATGTCGATACGGCCCTGAAGTTCATCAACTACTTCCTGTTGGCCTTCGGTGCAATTGCGTTGCTGGTCGGGACCTTCATCATTTACAACACGTTTTCCATGATCGTGGCTCAGCGTCTGCGTGAACTCGCCCTGCTGCGAGCGGTCGGCGCGAGCCGTAGGCAGGTCAGCCGGTCGGTGCTGTTCGAGGCGATCATCGTCGGTCTGGTGGGAAGCGTGCTCGGCATCGCCGGTGGAGTGGGTCTGGCCTACGGACTCCGGTCTTTGCTCAACAGCTTCAACGTCGGGCTGCCGTCCGGCCCGTTGCAGCTCGAACCGCGCACCGTCATCGTGGCCGTACTGGTCGGGGTGGTCGTGACCGCCGTCAGCGCCTACACGCCGGCCCGACGGGCATCCAAGGTGCCTCCGGTCGCCGCGATGCGGGAAGAGTTCGCCTCCACCGGCAGCTCCCTACGCAAGCGAACGATCGCCGCCACGGTGTTCGCGGCGCTGGGTGTGGTGGCCCTGGTCTCGGGGGCTACCGCCAAGGCCGGCGGTAGCGCGGCGGGCATGGTCGGTGTCGGAGCGCTGGCTCTGATCATCGGAGTGCTGCTGGGCGCGCCGGCGCTGTCCCGTCCGATCGTCGGGCTGGTCGGCAGTGCCGTGGCCAAGCCGTTCGGACCGGTCGGCCGACTGGCCCGGACGAACGCGGTGAGAAATCCGCGACGCACGGCTGCGACCGCGTTCGCGTTGACGCTCGGCTTGATGCTGGTCACGGCCATTGCGGTCTTCGGCGCCTCGGCCAAGCGCAGCGTGAATGCCTTGATCGACAACGGGGTCACCGCGGACTACATCATCACCGGACCCAACTCGATCGGGGTGCCGATCGGCGTGGCCGACGCGGTCGCCAAGGTGGACGGTGTTGCTACGACCGTGTCACTGCATCCGGTCGATGTGAAGATCAACGGCAAGGACTCCGAGGGAACTGGAGTCGACGGTGACCTGAGCCAGGTCGGTCCGGTCACGATCCTGCAGGGACGCGACGACCTCACCGGGCACAACATCCTCGTCGCCCAAGACAAGGCCCAGTCCGAGGGCTGGCAGGTCGGGACGTCCGTTCCCATGATCACCCGCGACGGCAAGGCGATCACGACGAAGGTCTCTGGGATCTATGAACACAACACCCTCATGGGACCCTGGCTGGCGTCCGGTGAGTTGTATCGCGAGGTGATGCCCACCCGGTCCATGGTCGACTTCGTGGTCCTGATCAAGGCGGATCAGGGAACGAACCTGGCCACGCTGCGAACCAACCTGGAAAACGCCACCGACAAGTTCTTGGTCGTCGATGTCCAGGACAAGCAGCAGTTCAAGGGTGAGCAGGCCAAGCAGATCAACGGGTTGCTGGCCATCCTGTACGGGCTGCTGGCCCTGGCCATCGTGATCGCCATCCTGGGCATTATCAACACGTTGGCGCTGTCGGTCGTGGAGCGAAGGCGCGAGATCGGGATGCTGCGGGCCGTCGGAATGCTCCGAGGTCAGCTGCGGCGCACGATCTACCTGGAGTCGATGCTGATCGCGGTCTTCGGCGCAATCGTCGGGGTGGTCCTCGGCACGACGTTCGGGGTGCTGTTCGTCCGGACGCTGCGTGACGGCGGCCTGGACCACATTGCGGTGCCGTTCGGCCAGACGGTCACGATGGTGGTGATCTCGGCCGTCGTAGGAGTTCTGGCGGCCCTGTGGCCCGCGATCCGGGCCGCCCGGACGCGACCATTGGCGGCTATCGCCGACATCTAGCGCGACCCTCCCGGCCCGCTGCGGGCTAGGGCTGCGGCTCGATCACACGGCTCGCTGACCGTCTCCCGGTGGGAGATTCGGACAGCGGGCCGTTTGAGCGTTACCGTAAGAGGGTGACCCCTCACGATCCGCACTGGAATTCGATGCACGGCGACGAGTTCTCAGGCCCGTTAGATCCGTTCCTGGGTGATCCGAATGATCCGGCCGGGCTGCTGGACGATCTGGATCCGGTGGAGCCCTTGAGTGACACCGATCGTGAGGAGATCGGGGCCGATCTGGCCGAACTCGAGGAGTTCGAAGCGGCTCTCACCCCGCACGACATCCTCGGCATCGTCGTGGACTGCGGCGACTGCGGGGAACAGCATTACTTCTCCTGGGCCTTGATGACGGCCAACCTCCGAAATCTCCTGGGCAACGGCCGGACCGGCGTGCACGAACCCGCTGTCCAGCCCCGTCCGGATGCTTACGTCACCTGGGATTACGCGCGCGGTTTTACCGACGCGCTGGCTCACCGCAGCTAGTCCTGTTTCCTCCCTCCAGCGGGCTGGGGGCGGACGGATCAGCCCTGGATACGTGATCGTTACGCGTTGTTTCCAATTCGGGTAAACGGGAGGCGTTACCTCTTACCTCTTAGCTCGTTGTCCGATTCAGAGAGCCGAGCAAGCCGGTCGGCTCCCGGGCGGGCACTGTTGCAAACGGAGGAACACGATGGCAGACGTAACGCGTTTGCCGGCACCGCGCTCTGAGGACTGGGAATGGCAGACGCGCGCCGCATGCCGAGGGCTCGATTCATCAACTTTCTTTCATCCCGAAAACGAACGGGGCCCGTCCCGCTCTCGCCGGGAGCATGCGGCCAAGCGGGTGTGCGCGGCGTGCCCGGTTGCCCAGCCCTGCCTGAACTGGGCTCTTCTGACGCGTGAGCCTTATGGCATCTGGGGTGGTCTGTCCACCGAAGAACGCTCCGAGATGCTCAGGCTCCAAGCGGTCAGCTGACCACTAGTCAGACGGCGCCGAGCGACACCCAGCGCGTCCCACAGACCGGGACTCCCTGCACCCATTGCGGACGATGTGTGCAGGGAGTCCCTTTTTGGTTGCAGACAAAACTAGGTCTAGGTCGGGTCGGGATACGCGATTCAGATCCATTGTTGGGCCGACACGGCCCTGTGACTCTTGTGTTAAGCGCATCAATCAACGGGGATCTTCAGGTCGCGATGCGCAGTGAGTCGCAGGAGCACCCATATGTCAGGCTTTTCTCGCCGCAAGCTGTCCGCCGGTCGCCACCACCGCCCGCCCCGTCAATTGGGCCGAAAGATACTCGCACTGCTGGCGGCGTGTGCCTTGCTCGTGACGTCGCTGCTGGCTGGGATGCCCACCGCCAACGCCGCCGACAACAGCATCACGGTGGAAGTGACGAAAACCGACACCAACGGCACACCGTTGGCCGGCGCAACCTTTCAGTTGGTGACCTTTCTCAATTTTGTAGAAGGTTCATGCACTACCAATTACACCGGCACCTGCACCATTGCCAGCTTCACTTCCACTAGTCACGCCCTAGAGGAAACGAGTGCGCCGCCCGGATACGTGCTCGACCAGACCCTCAGATCGGTGCGCCTCAGCCGCACCCCCGGCGAAGTCGTCCCGGTAACCGTCCGAGATGTGCCGGTAGCCGGACGGGTGTCGGCCACGGTGCGAGTCTTCAAAAAAGACAGCCTCAATAATCAGCCGCTCGGAGGAGCCACCTTCGAGTTGCGACGGGATGCGGCGAACGGAATCGCCTACGGGCAGTGCACCACCGCGCTCACCGTGGTAGACCCGGGATCGTGCGAGGTGGACAACATCACCATTGGCTCCTACTTCTGGGTCGAGACCACAGCACCGACCGGCTATGACCTGGCCGACCCCGTGCCGGTGTCGGTGACCGCGGCTGACGACGCGCAGGTAGTCGCATCCACGGTGCAGGACACGACTACCGTCACGGGCGGGACGATTACCGTCACCAAACGCGATGCGGTGACTCGTCAGCCGCTGGCCGGCGCGGGCTTTGAGGTCACGCTTCCCCCCAATTTCACCAAACTCAGCAGTTGCACGACCGGCACCGAGGGGACCTGTGACCTCGCCGTCACCGGCCCAGGCGACTACCCGGTTTCCGAGGTAAAGGCCCCTGACGGTTACGTGCTCCCCACCGGCAACGATGCAAAGCAGCAGGTTACGGTCGACGACACGACGAAGACGGCAACGGTTGAATTCCTGGACAGCCGGATCAAGCCGGCATCCCTGACACTGCGGGTGGGGAAGGCTGATCGAGCGGGCAAACCCTTGAGCGGCGCGAAATTCGACCTGCTCGACGCGGGCGGCATGGTGATCGCGAGCTGCACGATTGTCGATGGCTTCTGCTCATTCCCCGGTCTCGCGTTGGGGCAGTACACGCTGGTCGAGACGCAGGCGCCCGCTGGCTACCAGCTGCCCGTCGCGCCGGACAATCGCACCGAGGTCAACCTCGATGGAACCATCTTCGACGAAAATGACGTCTTCGACGTATCGATCGCCAACCAGTCCAAGGTTGGAACCTTGACGATCAAGAAGGTAGACACTCAGACTGGTCTGCCGTTGCCCGGAGTGATTTTGACCGTCTCCGGGCCGACGATCGAGGGCACCGAGAACTGCCTGACCGATATCGACGGCAAGTGCACCATACAGGCCGATACCGTCGTCGGCACTTACACCGTGCATGAGAGCACGCCACCGAATGGTTACCTGGTAGCCCCCGATCTCAAGGCGGTGATCGACCCCAGCAACGCCGGGACGAATGCCACTTTCACCATGCGTGACAGTGAAGTTCTGTCCCAGCTCAGTGTCACCAAGCAGGACTTGGCCGGCAATCCGTTGACCGGAGCGACCTTCGACCTGCTCAAAGATGGAACCAAGTTCGGCTCCTGTGACACCGCCGCGACGTCCACCTGCACGGTGAGCGACCTGCCGTGGGGAACCTACGTCTGGCATGAGACGAAGGCACCGGACGGCTACGATCTCGCCCCCGACAGCGCCGCGATCACCATCAATATCGTCAACGCCGGTTCAATTCTGCCGGTCACGATAGTCAAGGATGCTCCGACCCCGACCACCTCGTTGACCGTCCACAAGGCCGACGCCGGCAATCTCAGCTCCCTGACCGGGGCCACCTTCCAGCTGCACCGGTCCAGTGCTAGCGGTGCGGTCGTCGGAACGTGCACGACCACCGGCAGTGAGGGTTCGTGTGTCATCGATACTGTCACGCCCGGGACCTACGTCTGGGTCGAAACCGTGGCCCCAACCGGATATCAGCTGGCGCCGCCGAGTGACGTTGTCACCGTTGATGCCTCGGGACAGGCGGAGGGCGACACCCAACTGACGATTGTGACCGACCTGCCCTTGCACACTGTCTTGACCGTTCGAAAGCAGGACGCGAATATCGAAACACCGCTCAACGGTGCGACGTTCAGACTCGATCGAGTCGACACCATCCCCCGGACCACCGTCGGGACCTGCACCACGGCCTCGACCACGGCCGGCAATGGCCAGTGCTCAGTGACGGTCTCGTCGTTCGGGCAGTATCAATGGGTTGAAACGGGCGCCCCTCTCGGATACTTGCTGCCCAGTCCCCCATCGACCTCGCCGACCATCACGATCACTACCGGCTCGGCCGGTACTGCGGTCAACACCATCATGACCGACACCCAGAAAACCACCACGCTGAGCGTTCAAAAGTCTGACGCCGACACCGGCCTCGCCGTAGACGGTGCGACTTTTGAATTGCGGACGCTCGGATCCCCTCCGATCGTGATCGGCCAGTGCACGAACGGCGGTCAAACCCATACCTGCTCGGTGTCGGTGCCGTTCGGCACGTACATCTGGGTCGAGACCGCGGCTCCGACCGGCTACGTGCTGCCCGCTCCGGCCCCGACGTCCGGTCAGGTGGTTGTCGATGCCAGCAATGCCGGAACGACCATTCCCGCCGCGGTCGTGAGCGACCATCAGAAGCTGACCAGCCTCACGGTGAGCAAGGTGGACGCTGGCAATCAACCGCTCAGCGGGGCAACGTTTACCTTGTTAAGGCGCGACGGCGTTAGCACGACGATCGTTGGCAGCTGCGCCATGCCGACCACAACGTCTTGCACGATTGACAATCTGGGATTCGGAACCTACTTCTGGCGGGAATCTGTCGCCCCCACCGGATATCAGAAAGCCGCTGACACCGCCGACATCGTGCTGAATGCCGCCAACGCCGGCGGCGCAGGTTTCCCTACCGAGGTACGGGACGTATTCATTCCGACCCTGGTTACCGTCCACAAGACCGACGCCAGCGGCCGTCCTCTTGCCGGCGCCACTTTCGCGATCTATTTCGACAGCATCAATCTTGCGGGCAGTTGTGTATCCGCCACCAACGGAGACTGCCAATTTCCACCGATCCCACCGGGCCCCTACGTCGTACACGAAATGGCGGCACCACGGGGATATCAAGAATCGCTGGACGATCCGGCCGTGATTATTGACCTTGCCCATGCGGGAGATCCGGTCACCGTCACCGTCCGCGATGATCAGATGTTGACCTCACTACGCATCGAGAAGTTCGACGCCGATACCGAGTCCCTGCTGGCGGGTGCGGACTTCGATTTACGGCGCACCGATGTGAACGGCGACGTAGTCGCGCATTGCGTGACCGGATCCAATGGCCGTTGCACGGTCGACGGCATAGCTTTCGGCACTTACGTCTGGGTCGAGACGAAGGCCCCAGCCGGATACATTCTCAGATCCGGAGCTAGGGGCCCGATCGTCGTTGACGCCTCGAACGCGGGCCAAGCATTGCCGGTCACCCGCGTGTCCAATTCCCGAACGACATCGACGTTGACGATCCTCAAGACTGACATCACGACCGACGTTCCGTTGGCCGGCGCGACGTTCGGCTTATTCCGTGAATCCAACGAACAGCCGGGCCTGCAGCGGGATACCGACACCAAGATCGACGAATGTACAACTGACACGAGCGGCCACTGCAGCATCGATGGATTGACCAACGGCGTCTATTACTGGCTCGAACTCGTCCCGCCGACGAATTACGTCGTCTCCACCGTTCCGACGGCTCCCATTCCGATCACACCCGAAAACGCCGGAACCACATTGGCTACCGCGAAGATCTCCGACCACACAGTGACGGTGCCCGCGGTCGATATCCCCACGCCCAAGTCACCTCAGCCGTCGCCAACCCCGAGGGCTGATCACCCTCGATCGTCGGGACCGGAGCTGGCCTCGACCGGTGCCAACGCGAGTATCGGCGCAACCGTCGCACTGCTCGTGCTCGCTGCCGGGGTCGCCCTTACGCTGGCCGGCCGACGCCGACTCGATCACTGAACGCCTGCGTTTTCTGGCAGCCGACTCTGCGGTATCACCCGGTGTGCGGTGGGCGGCCGCAGGCTTATGGTCGAGGTCCACTGAGCGTTAGGACTATTCGCCATGACCGAGCCGAGCACCGACTCCGCGATCGATCCTGCTAACCCAGACCTACAGGAACTGGCCTTCCGGCTAGCCGACACCACCCCAGACCTCATCGATGACACCGTCCAGCAGCTCGCCGACGACCGACTACTGAACCTGATCAGCGCCGCCTGCGACTATCCCAAATTATTCATCCGCGCCTGCGCCCACGCACTGCACAAGCACCTCATCGACATCACCGGCCTGTATGCCGCGCATAACACCGTCCCGTCCGTCATTGTCCAAATCCTGGCCACCGACCTGCTCACCGACGACGACCGCCGCCACGCCACCCGCACACTCGACGGCGACCACCTCGCCGACCTCCTCAACCACGCCTACGACCAAGCCCTCACCAACCTCACCATCACCCTTGCCAAAGAGGGAGAAATCCGAGCCCGCAGCGAACAAGCCGGATTGGACCGGGCCGAACGGTCGTTGGCCGATCATGACCACCCACCTGGATACGAAGAATCAATAGAGCATGAAGAAACGCACGCGGAAATGGAACGTTTGCTGCGCAGGAGCTACGAGTCTGCAGTAGATGCACGGGATATTCAGCGCGCCTCTGCCGCGGTAAGCGGAGCCCGAGCCCGCGTCAACCATCGGACCGAACGAATCGAATTCTGGCGAAGCAGGAATGTTACGGACGATACTTTCGACAAGTACACCGAGATTCCCGTGAATCGTCGGCAATATTACGTTGCCCGACTGGCCGACATCATCGCAACCCCGGACAATGAGCTACCGCACTTCCTGACTGATTACACCGACGAACAGCTCGATGAGGTGATCCTCGTAGCTACAGTGCACAGCGAAGATCCGGGCCTGAGCGAGGCGCCGGCGAAGCTCCTCAAGCTCAAGGATTACCGGCGGCAAATGAACACATACTTCGGTTAGTCCTCGGCGGTCCTGATATTGCCATACACTAAGCGTTCCTCAGCACTGCACGTGCACCGCAAACCGGGCTCAGGTCGCCGCATCCGGTTGCGCGTTCTGGCAGCCGACTCTGCGCAATCCTCGGGTGCGTCCCTGGCCACACCGGGCCTATGGTCGAGGTCCGCTGACGCGGCGAGGATGACGGAGGAACAATGAGCGACCCGACAAGTAATGCAATCAATCCCGAGAATGCAAACGTTGAGGAACTAGCACGACAACTGTCTGAAACCGATCACAGCCTGCTCAACGAAATCCTCAACGGCGTGCCTGATACAAGACTAATCGAGTTACTGAAGGCCGCACAACCGTACGAAAACTTGCACGTGAACCTGTGCGCCTGGGTCATCCGGAAACGGCAGGCGGCGGTTGCCGACTTATGGGGGCCGCTAGGAGTCACCAGCCAAAAGGTCGTCGCGGCTTTGGCCGTGGACTTCGTGTCCGAGGAAGACCGAGAGTGGGCCATACATGAGCTAACCGTGGACCATCTCAGCGATCTGATCAACCATGCCTACCATCAGGGGTGGCGTGATCTAGCGATCTGGTTCGGACAACAGGCTGAAGCCCGAAAAATTGAGCAGATTCGACAGCTGCGGGATGAATTAGATGTGGCGATCAACCACCCACATCCGCCCAACTTCGAGACCTCACCAGAACACATCGCTGCAGACGCTGAGAGAGAACGTCTCGACTACGCGGAGCTCGACGCCATGGACGAACGTAATGCCATACGTAAAAATTACATGGCTATCGACGCCGGCCGTATTAATTCAGAAACGAAGCCGACAAGCTCTTTTGGGCTCCTCGGCTAACCTCGGACCTCAATGTAGTAGCAAAGTATAAAGATTTGGATGTGCGCAAACGTGAGTATTACCTTACTGTATTGAGCTTAACCCCCCAGACCTCCGAAGAATATTTGCAAAACTTCACCGACACAGAACTTGAGGAGTTAATCATCGTGGCAATGGTTAACTATCGCGACACCAACAAATTGCGAAATCTCCAACAAATCCTGGAGTATCGGCAGTATCAGCAGCGAACCAAAAAAGCAGATAAGCCCCTTTAGGGAGAACTCGTCCAGACTCTCGATGCAAGGGGCGACGAGAGCGGGCCCGCGATCGCCAGCGCGCCATCGATTCCGGGGAACTACCGAATGTTGAACAAAGGCGGGCCCTCTACGCGCGGCGCGCAGACGGCGTTGCCACCAACCTCAAGCGAGAGCCGCGCAAGCCCAACGACTACAGCGAAGATGACGACTCCTAGACCGCCGTCCCGATAGTCGATCGGCACGGATTCGGCTTTGGACTAGCTCGATCGATACTCGCGCTGCCGCCAATCAACAACGCGCGAGGCGCAACTCAGACTTCGGGCCCCTCACCGATCGTGGTGAGGGGCCCGAAGTCTCGCGCAACTACCTACCGATTAATGGCTGTGCCCGTGTCCGTGGCCGTGCCCGTGGCCGTTGTCGGCCTCTTGCTCAGCCGGCTTCTCGACGATCGCGGACTCGGTCGACAGGATCAAGGAAGCGACCGAAGCCGCATTAGCCAAAGCAGCCTTGGTGACCTTCACCGGGTCAACGACGCCAGCCTTGAGCAGGTCCTCGTAGTTTCCGGTCGCGGCGTTCAACCCTTGGTTGATCGGCAGGTCGCGCACCTTGGATACGACGACGTAGCCTTCGAGTCCGGCATTGTTGGCGATCCACCGCAGCGGCTCGACCAGTGCATCGCGCACGATCGACACGCCCGTCGCTTCGTCTCCGGTCAGGGTAAGCGAATCCAACGCCGAAAGAGCATGAACCAGTGCGGCTCCCCCACCAGCGATAATGCCTTCTTCGACGGCCGCCCGAGTTGCCGAAATAGCGTCCTCGATCCGGTGCTTCTTCTCCTTCAGCTCCACCTCGGTGGCGGCGCCGACCTTGATGACGCCAACCCCGCCGGCGAGCTTGGCCAGCCGCTCCTGCAGCTTCTCGCGGTCCCAATCCGAATCGGTCGACTCGATCTCCGAACGGATCTGATTGACCCGACCCTCGATCTCTTCGGGCTTGCCAGCACCATGGGTGATCGTCGTTAGGTCCTTCGTGACCACGATGCGTCCGGCTGAGCCCAGATCGTCCAGTCCGACCTGATCAAGCTTCAGTCCGACCTCGGGCGAAATGACCTGCGCACCGGTGACGATGGCCAGATCCTGCAGGAACGCCTTGCGGCGGTCGCCAAAGAACGGGGCCTTGACCGCGACCACCGAGAACGTCTTGCGGATCGCATTGACGACGAGGGTCGAAAGCGACTCACCGTCGACGTCCTCGGCGATGATCACCAGCGGCTTACTGGCCTGGATCACCTTTTCCAGCAAGGGCAGAATCTCGGAGATCGAGCTGATCTTCTGAGTCGTGATCAGCAGGTACGGGTCGTCGAAGCTGGCCGTCTGAGCCTCGGCATCGGTGACGAAGTAGGGCGAGATGTAGCCCTTGTCGAACTGCATCCCCTCCGTGAACTCGAGTTCGGTGGCCATGGTGTTCGACTCTTCGACGGTGATGACGCCGTCCTTGCCGACCTGGGTCATCGCTTGGCCGATGAGCCCGCCGATGATCGGGTCCTGAGCTGAGATCGTCGCGACGTGCGAGATGCCTTGCTCTCCCTCAACGGGGATGGCCGATGCGTCCAGCTGCTTGCTGATCGCCTCGACGGCCGCGTCGATTCCGCGCTTGAGAGCGCCCGGGTTGGCCCCGGCCGCCACGTTGCGCATTCCGGCGTTCACCAGAGCCTGCGCGAGCACGGTGGCCGTGGTGGTGCCATCGCCGGCGACGTCGTTGGTCTTGGTAGCAACCGACTTGGCCAGCTGGGCACCCAGGTTCTCGAACGGATCTTCCATGTCGATCTCACGAGCGATAGTCACGCCGTCATTGGTGATCAACGGTGGGCCGTAGGACTTGTCGAGGACGACGTTGCGTCCCCGGGGGCCGAGAGTCACCTTGACGGTGTTGGCCAACTTGTCGACGCCTCGTTCTAGCGCGCGTCGGGCGTCCTCGTTGAAGCTGAGGAGTTTCGCCATGGGTGGTCCTTTCTTAAGGCTCAACCGAAAAACCCCGGAGCGCGCTGAGCGTCCGGGGTCTTTCTGGGGTGGCTTACTTCTGGATAATCGCGAGCACGTCGCGGGCCGAGAGCACCAGGTATTCCTGGCCGGCGTACTTCACTTCAGTGCCTCCGTACTTGGAGTACAGCACGACGTCGCCCTCAGAGACGTCGATCGGCACGCGGTTGCCCTTGTCGTCGATACGACCCGGTCCGACCGCAAGCACGGTGCCTTCCTGAGGCTTCTCTTTGGCGGTGTCCGGGATAACGATGCCGGATGCGGTCGTGGTCTCGGCTTCAAGCGCCTGAACAACGATTCGGTCCTCAAGCGGCTTGATGTTGACCTTGGTAGCGGTCACGATCAGCTCTCCATTCACGTCAATGTGTGATGTCTGTCGATGTTCGGCGGACGGTTGCCGTCGCGGGGGTCAACCGGGCCTTGTTTAGCACTCTAACCCTGAGAGTGCTAGTCGACAACATCGGGTCACTGGAATGTGAATGAACGTTGCCAGCTGGCCCCGGCATCGGTTGTCGTCCAGACGGTCGATGACCCGGATCCGGAGGTGGACAGCCCCGCCCGACCCACGACCGTGGACTCGAACCCGAAGATCATCGACAGCATGGCCGGGTCAAGATCGTTGCGTCCGTTCCAGCTCTGGCCGCCGTCGGCTGTGCGCTGCCCACCGACGAAGAGCACCCGGCTGGACGCGGCGACCAACGGCCCGCTCGGGGCGCCCGGTATGCGATTACCGGCGGTGAAATGCGCGCCCGAGTCGGTCGACACCATGGTGTACGACCGTTGTGTCGGGCCCCGATCCGCGCAGATCACGACGAGGGACCCGTCGGCAGCGGCCGTCAGGGCCGTCGTGTCGAACTCCTCAAGATCCTGCGGGCAGGGCTCGCTGCGATTCGTCCAGTGCTCGCCGTTGTCGGTCGAGGTGATGATGGTGCTCTGAGCATTTTCGCCCCCACCGGCAGTGTGCTGGAAGTAACCCAGAGCCACCGTTGCGCCGGTGCGCGCTAACACCGCTCTCACGGCATTCTGGGGCGCGCCGGGTAACGAAATCGTCGTCCAGTCATCACTGCCGACCGCCGCTCGCTGCAGGGTGAACCGGCAGCCGGGAGCACAGCCGGGAGCCTGGCCGACCAGCCGTAGCACCGAACCGTTGGCCACTTCGAGGGCGTAGCTGCCGCTGTCGAGCCGCTGCCAGTTCCGGCCGCCGTCGCTGGTGAGGAAGGTCGCCTGTTCCGAGAAGGCATAGCCGACCTGGGCGTTGGCGAACCGAATGTGGTTGATGCAGGTGGGATCACAGGCAGTACCCGGCAAGGAGCTGAAGTCAGGGGTGCGCACTGCCGTCCAGCTGCGGCCGCCGTCGATGGTGTGAGCGACGGCGACGCAGCCGTCCGCGGAACAGATCGGTGAACTCAGCGCCCATCCTTCGTCATTGCTGATCCAGCTGAGATCGAGGACTCGGAAACCGGCCGGCACCGCTGCGGGGCCGGCGCCGTTGGCTGGGCTAGAAGGCTGAGAGGGCGACGTAGTCGGCGACCCGCTCGGCGAGGGCACCGGCGAGGTCGGCCGCGAGACGGTCGGACTCGGTTGCGGTGACGGGACGTTCGCGGTCGAGTCGTCGCGCTTGATCACCTTGGTCCCAATGAGGACCGCACCGAGCAACACGGCGATCACCGCGGCGGCGGCAACCGGCAGTATCCAGTTGCGCCACGTCTCTGAACGCCGTGCGGGAACCGTCGGTCTGGACTGATCCAATCCGGCGGGCGCAGTGGTGGCGGCCAGGATTCGTCCGGCGAGGTCGGCGGAGGGCGTGATCGAATCGGCCTCGGCGTGCAGGCCGTTCTGCAAGATGGTGCTCTCCTGGGTCATGACGCTCCTCCGGAAGACCGGCTGGCTGATGTGTTCACGAGACGATCGGTGCGCAGGCTGCGCAGGGCACGGCTGAGGATGCTGCGGACCGTTCCTTCGCGGCAATGCAGCTCGTCCGCGATCTCCGGATCACTCAAGCCGTGATAGAACCGCAGCACGACCACCGCACGGGCTTTGGGCGAGAGTCGTTCCAGCAAGGCTCGGACGAGGTCCCGATCGCTGACCGCGCTGGCGGGATCGATGCTGGTCAGTTCCGGACCGGCCAGTGCGTTCCAGTCCGCGAACGGCAGCTCGCGTGAGGATGATCGTCGCCGAGAACTGAGAAAATTGTTCATCATCGACCGCCGGACGTATGCCATCGGAGCGTCCGCGGCCCGCACTCGGGCCCACCGCGGGTACAGCCGGGTCAGGGTTTCCTGCACGAGGTCCTCGGCCATGCCTCGATCCCGGGTCAACAGGAACGCAGAGCGGAACAACACCGGCGTCTGCGACCGGACGAACACCGCAAAGTCATCGGCTGAGTCTGACGGCATGTCCATGGGCTCGTTACCCCCTCACCAATGATGACTGCCTCACCCGGCTGTTTGTTGCATCGAGTCTGCAGCACACTGCCTTCATGCAGCCCTACCTCTTCCAGGCCGATCGGGTGCACGAGCTGGAGCGGGCAATCACGGTCGTGGCCGGTCTCGATGAGCCCGACCCGATCCGTCGGGGTGCGAAGGCTCGTGCCCTGTTCGATGCCGAGGTGGCGATCGCGGCCACGACCCAGCTCGAACTCCGCGAGCGAGCGCGAACGAAGTTTGGCGACCGGGCCGCGACGATGTTCTTCACCCCGGCCGGACTCGAGCAGGCCACCCGCGTCGAGCTGGCCGAACACCGCGCCTCTCGATTCGCGGCCACCGGTTTATCGTCCGTGCTGGACCTGTGCTGCGGCATCGGCTCGGACCTGGCTGCCTTCTCGCGAGCCGGTTTGCGCGCTCACGGCGTCGAGCGGGACGAACTCACCGCTGTCATCGCACGGCACAACGCGCCCGAGGCCACGGTTGCGGTTGATGCGGCCGAGACCGCGGATTGGCGAGCAGCCGGCGGTGTGTTCATCGACCCGGCTCGGCGGGGAACCAGCGGGCGCACGTTCGACCCGCGAGCATTCTCTCCGTCGCTAGGCTTCGTGGCCGAGCTGCTGGAGAGCAAGGAATTCGCGGCGGCAAAACTCGCGCCGGGTATCCAGCATCAGCTCATCCCGCCGAATGTCGAAGCCGAATGGGTGTCATTTGACGGCGGGGTGAAAGAGGCCGTGCTGTGGTCGACTGGATTTTCCGCGGCCATCCGACGCCGAGCCACCGTCATGACCAGCCGATCGGATGGGCACGTCGCCGAACTGACCGACCGCGATCGCGAGGACGAGACGGTGGGATCGCTCGGTGCTTTCCTCTACGAACCGGACGGCGCTGTCATCCGGGCGGGACTGGTCACGCAGGTGGTCGCGCTGCTGCGCGGTGGGCGGCGATTGGACCCCCAGATCGCTTACCTGGCCAGCGACGAGGCCGTCGACTTGCCATTTGCTCGGGGATACCGGGTCATCGAACAGTTTCCCTATTCGGTGAAAAGGCTTCGCGACGAGTTGCGGCGACGAGCTGTTGGCATCGTGGAGATCAAGAAGCGTGGCGTCGATATTGACCCGGCTTCCCTGCGCCGCGAGCTGCGGCTTAGCGGGGACGAGGCGATAACCGTCATCCTGATCAGAATCGGCCACTCCCACCAAGCCGTCCTAGCCGAGCGCATGACCCAACCATCGCTGTAACTCCATTAGCGCCGGAATTCTGAAGCCACGCTGCGTGATCTTGCAGTGAACTCTGCCGACTTTGCGAATCTTTTTGAGCCTAGGGTGAAACGGCGCTAACGATCGCGAGTGACAGGGCAAGCACGTGATGCTGAAAAGAAGCAACGTCAAGGTAGAAAACGTCGTAAAGAACGTCCCGAGGAAGAAGCCGAACCTGACGTGATAATCAAACGAGAGACAACTGGTGAAAACCAGCGTCAACGATCGGCCCTCACAACCGGTCAGAAGCGTGGATTTTTCACGAGGACCACCCGCCGCACCAACCTCCAGGCAACGGCTGCCGAGCCTAAGCCTAAGGATGCCAACGAAGAAGAGGACGACGACTGACAGCTCACCAGCGGGGCACGTTCGTCAGTACAGCCAAGAAGCTTGGCTATTCAGCGCTGGCGACATCTTTGGAGACGGTCCTGCGTCCAGAGCCCGGTTCTTGAAGCATTCCTAACTGGTCGGCCCGAAGTACTGATCGGTCAGCGGATGTACCTGCAGGCCGCACAGATTCATCCGGTAGTTGAAGGCCGTCGACCGGCTGAACCCGTCGAGGGCAACCGTGACCCGCTCACTCGTGGCCGGCGCTGGCCTCCGCGGCGACGTCTGGCCGGGCGTACCTTGCGCGGTGCACGATTCCATCAACGCCGTCGCTACCTGGCCTGGCTTCAACACTACAAACGGTGGCTCAGGACCGCTGACGATGCCGCCGAACGGGCCATTGAGCGTCTGGCTGAATCGTTGAACCCGGCCCTCCACGTCCACGGCGGCTACGGTCGGGTAGCCCCGTACATAGCAAGGCCGGGACGAAGAGTTGACGAAGCGCAGCAGGCCAGCTGAGCCGGCGTCCCACCACGGTGGCGTCCAGACGCTGGCAGTCAGCACACGCTCATTACACGGCTGAGCGGACGCGCGGCGCAGGCCCGCTTCATACACACCGGCCACGGTGCGGGTGTATAGCTGATGCACGGCCGCACCCGACCAACTCCAACGCGATCCCGCGGAGGCGGCTACCGCCACGACGTCCACGGTCGAGCCAACGGATTGCAGGCTCAGGACGGCCAATCCGCCAGCCGGGCGCAGCAGAGTGGCCCGATACTGCGAATTCACGCCCGGAGAACCCTGCAACGCTCGAATAAGGCTCGGATGGCGACCCTGGTTATCCACGCAGTGCCAAGCTATGACCGTCTCGTGAATCGATGATGGCCCGGGAACAATGACCGTAGTCATTCCATCGATGACCACCGGCCATCCGGCATGGCAGCCGAGCTCGGTCGCGGACGGCGGCATCGATTCCATCGCCACTGGGCGCGGTGCCGGAGCGACATCGTTGCCTACCCGGGCCGCTCGGTGGCTGTTCACCACTCCGACGCCGACGAGGAGGAGGGCCGCGGCGGCCGACGCGATTACTGTTGTCCGCACGTCGACCTCCCCACGGGCCAGAACCGCACAATGTCCTGTTCTCATTAGACGCCCGGCAGCGCTCAAGACCCACACATTGTTGGGCCTGTGTCCGAGTTGCCGTTTTAAGCAGCGAACCAGACGAGGTCAACCCGGCCACGCTAAACGACGAGGGACTGCTGATATCGATTTCGCAGAGTGGCCAAGCGCTCGGAAAGCCGCAGCCCAGGCGCAAGAGAAAACAGCGGCTCTCACTCAAAGCCGGACGAGCCGGCTACGACCGGGTGAACCTCCAGCGAACACACGCTCATCGGAATTGCCAGCCGCGACACGAATCCGGTTGCCGGTAACGACACCTGCAACAGATCGGCGGTAGCACACCCCCGACCTTCAGCATCTCGTGGTCCCATGACCTCGAGCATCGAGGTGGCGATCTCATGCGGGTCCAAAAGCACTATCGGCGGAGCGGTCGTTGCTTTGCTTACTCCCCCGGCCGGCCCCGACAGTGTCGCGTCAGCCGCCAAGGGCGTGGCGATTCCGGTCACCATTTCAACCAGCGGAAATCCTTCGATGGCGCAGGACGCCTTTCCGCGATTGACAAACTTGATCAACCACACGTGGGGGCCTTGGCCCTCGATGACGCTGGTTTCCAGGTCCGGAACGGCACACGACGGTGCCAACGATTCCGGCGCCGAGGCGATGAAGAACTTACCGTCCGTGGTCGTGAACGTCCGCCTGATCAAGCCTCCGGGCTGACCCCAGGCCGGAAAGTATCCGTTGGGAGCGGGCACCCAATATGTGCCGGTGATGCGAATCCGACCCGAGGCCGTGCTGACCCTCTGGACGTGCAGCTCCTCCTCGACCCGGACCAGCGTCGTGACCAGCTGCCGACTGCCCGCCGAATCGTTCGCCACCACTTGGACGAGGCTTGAGTGGCGCGCGCCTTTAGGGTCGACGCATCGCCAAGCGACCACTGATTCAGCGCGATCCCCAACGCCCCGCAGCGTCTCCTCAGCGTCTTTGACGACGACCGCCCCGGCGTCCGGGCACCCCAATGATGCCGGCGACGGATCGACCGCCACCGGGCTGGCGCTCGCACTCGGTGTCGGTATCGCCGTGTCCCGCGCCGCCCGATGGGTGTTGACCAGCGCGACTGCGACGACCACTGCCACCAGCCCCGACACGATCGCCAGCGGTTTGGTCATACCCCAGTGTGACGCCTGGCCCGCTCAGCCTCCGGGTGTACCGGGGACAAATGGATGAACCTGGGCCGAGCACACCATGCGGGTGAATGGCAGGGTCGCGATTACATCGCCGCCTATAGAGACGGTGAGACCAGTAGCGGCGACGCAACCAGCCGATCCTCCGTTGAATTGCGACCCGGCCCTCAGATCCAGCACTGCGGTGGCCGAACCGCCCGGCATCAGCACCACAGCCCCGAGGGCCGGGCCACTGACTTGCGCTCCGAACGAGGTCGTTGGGCCAGGGACCGGGATGATGGGAGCCGGTGAAGCCTTCAATCCGACCAGATCCGACGTCTGCACGATCACCGACGGGTATCCGAGCAACGAGCATGGCTGGCCGGCGACGCTGCGCAACACGATGACCACCCGACGGGCCGATGCCCCGGTTGATGTTTCCTTGCCCAGGCTGGCCGACAGCTCGCCAGCAAGACATGGTGGCACCGAAGCCGCGTCGGCCGCGGAACTGGAGACACGCGGCACGCCGAATGCGCCCTGTCCGCCGTCAGCAGCCCCTTCGGATACGGATCCGGCACTGTCGGAATTGCGCTCTGTGGTACCGCCCGCACTGCTCTTCAGGTCAGAGCTGGTGCGATCGAACAAGCCCGAGGTGGCCCCGGCGATACCGCCGGCAACCACGAGCCCGGTGACGGCGGCCGCGGCCAGCAGCCGCGGTTGCCGCCATCGGCGATGGCGAGCCACGGCGATTGTCCGGACCGGTGCCGCGCCGTCAACCGGGTCCACCGCGCGGGCGACCGTCTGGGCCAGCACCGCCTCGATCGTCGACGACGGCTCGGGCGCGTGCAGCGACTGCTCGCGCATCATCGACTGAAGTTCGTCGGTCAGTGATCGTTTGCTGGTCATGTCACATTCCTCAGGTAAAACGTGCCGACCCCGTCGTCGGCGAAACTTCCGGATTCTCGCAGCGCACTGAGCGCCCGACTGATCAAGCTGCGGACGGTGCCGACTCGGCAATCGAGCGCTTCGGCCACTTGGTCGTCGGCCAGATCATGGAAGAAACGCAGCACGATGGCCGCCCGTTGTCGCTCGGACAGTCCACCCAGGACTTCCCACATTCGCAGCCGTTCGTCCACTTCGGCGGTGCGATCGGTGCCCGTCCGGGATTCGGCCAGCCGGGGCACGTCCTCGAGCGCGACCTCGGTCGAGGCCAGCTTGCGCCGTCCGGCCAGAAAACGGTTGACGACCGCCTTGCGGACGTAGGCCAGCTGATGCTCGGCTGCCTCAACCTGAGCCCACCGCGGATACAGCCACACCAACGTGTCCTGAACCAGCTCTTCAGCGTCAGGCCCGTTCCGGGTCAACAGATAAGCGGTCTTGAGCAGGGCATCGGTCTGGGCGCGAACGAACGCGGCGAAGCGATCGTTGAGCAGCTGCTCCGACGTCACCGTTCGACCTCCCATGAGCATTAGATGCCCTGGCACCCCGATTTCATTGCCTAACGTCGGTTCGAATAACTGCCCAATCAGTGCACGACGGGCTCGAAGTCCCATTGATGCGGTTCCCGGGCTACCAAGTGAGACGGAACCTCAGCCAGAATCGTGCCCACCGACCCGCCCGGGTCGATCACCACCAGTCGTTGATCGTCCTGCGCATCCGAGCTCGGGGTGCGATAAACCTGCATGGACGGTTCCACCCGCCACAGCACCCAGGCGATCAGATCGTCCAGCTTGCCGACGGCCGCTCGCGCCTCCCACATGGTGGTCATCACAGCAGGACCTCGGTGATGGACAACGAGGAATCGGCACCCACATCCAGCTCGGACGGTGAGGCGCCACGCATCACCAGTTGGGCTCCCAGCGCGGCCACCATCGCACCGTTGTCGGTGCACAGGCCCGGCCTCGGGACCCGCATTCGCAGCCCCGCCCGCTCGCAACGCTCCGCGGCCAACGCGCGCAGTCGCGAATTCGCGGCCACACCGCCACCGAGCAGCACATGGTCGATGCCATTCTCGACGGCGGCCCGCACCGCCTTGGCGGTCAGAACATCGACGACCGCCTCCTGAAACGACGCCGCCACGTCCGACACCGGCACCGGATCACCTGCGGCCTCTCGCTGCTCGACCCAACGGGCCACCGCGCTCTTCAGACCGGAGAACGAAAACGCGAACGGCGGATCGTTTGGCCCGGTCAGTCCGCGAGGGAAGGTGATCGCTGCCGGATTGCCCTTGCGAGCCGAGCGATCGATGAACGGGCCACCGGGAAAGCCGAGGCCCAGTAGCCGCGCGACCTTGTCGAACGCTTCGCCAGCGGCGTCGTCCAGCGTCGCGCCGAGTTCTTCGATGACCGGGCCACCAACCTGAGGCACCCGCAGGATCGAGGAATGGCCCCCGGATACGAGCAAGGCGATGCAGGGCTCATCCAGCGGACCATTCTCTAACAAGTCCACACACACGTGAGCCGACAGGTGATTCACGGCGTACAGCGGCTTGCCCAGCGCGAGCGAATACGCTTTGGCCGCTGCCGTTCCCACCAGCAGTGCGCCAGCCAACCCCGGCCCGATAGTGACCGCTATGGCATCGATGTCGTCCAACGCGATCCCGGCCTCGGCACAGGCCCGATGCACGGTCGGAACCATCGCCTGCAGATGAGCCCGACTGGCCACCTCGGGAACCACACCCCCGAAGCGTGCGTGCTCAGCGACCGATGAGGCGATCGCATCGGCGAGCAGTTCGGTGCCCCGGACCAGACCGATCCCGGTTTCATCACAGGAGGTTTCGATGCCCAGCACCAATGGGGCGCTGTCAGCGGAGATCAAGGCGCATCACCTTCGCATCAACCCGTCCACGGTCGTAATACCCCTTACGGATACCGACGGTCGAGAAACCCTCGGTTTCATAGAGCTTTTGGGCCGCCATGTTGTCCACCCGGACCTCGAGCAAGATTTCAATCGCGCGTCGGGATCGAGCAATCGCGATGAGTTCGGTCAACAATCGCCGGGCGATTCCACGTCGGCGGGCCGTGGGCACTACGGCGATCGTGACGACCTGGGCCGTGTCGGCCACGATCAACACTCCCGCGTCACCCAGCACCTCACCACAGGAAGATTCGGCCACGAGGTAGCGTCGCAGCTCGACATCATTGATCTCGTCCAGATACGCGGCGCGAGACCACGCCTCGCTTCCGAACATCTCTGCCTCGAAGGGCAGAATAGCGTCGAGATCGGCCGGGGTCATCGGCCGGATTCGAATGTCGCCCGCCCCAGGCTCACCGCCGTTCAGCGCACTCGCCGGCGGCGTGGCATCCGGACGGCGCAGATACAGCGGCGTCAACGGCTCGCCACTTGAGCCCTGCCGGACTCGATCCGCCGCCACCCGGGCCAGCCCGGCCACGCCGGGAAAGTCCTGATCCAATAACGCCAAACCCAACTGGTCGCGATAGAGGCGAGCTCCGGCGCCCGCCATCGCCGATGCCACGACGGCCACGTCGGCGGGCTTGGTCACCTGCGGTGAACCATCGCGCGCGCCGTCCAGGTAGCGCGCCCAGTAGACCTCTTTTCGGCGAGCGTCACCGGCAACGAACAGCGGTCCAGGGTGGTTTACGGCGGCGGCAATTCCATCCAGCGAGCACACGCCGTAAGCCGGAATGTCCAACGCGTCGGCCATTGAGGCCGCCGTCACCAAACCCACTCGAAGCCCGGTGAAAGGACCGGGCCCGGTCCCGACGACGATCGCCTGCAGGTCGTGGGGCGACCGCTGGATCTCGGACAGGCAAGCCCCGATCGAGGGTGCCAACAACTCACCGTGCGCTCGTCCGTTTACGGTGACTCGCTCGCTGAGGACCTGAACCGAGTCAGAGACATCGACGATGCCAGCTGTGACAGCGGCGGAAGATGTGTCGATCACCAGGGTCAGCACAGGCTTGACCTTAGCCGAGCGCGGCGATCCGGTTCGCCCAGTCTCCCCCGACCGGGGTCAGCTCGGCCGTGCGTACTTCGGAATCGGCAACTCGAGCCAGAGCGATCTCCAGGCGAGCGTCGGCCAACTGTTCGACCAGGCCGGCGCCCCATTCCACCACAGTCACCGAATCCTGAACCGCGACATCCAGGTCGAGGTCGTCCACTTCGGCCAGCGAACCAAGGCGATAAGCATCGACATGCACGAGCGGAACCCGGCCGCCACCATGAATCCTGGCAATCACGAAGGTCGGCGAGACTACCCGGCCCGAGACTCCGAGACCGGCGCCGATCCCCTGCGCCAACGCGGTTTTGCCAGCCCCCAGCGGGCCGACCAGTACCACCAGGTCGCCCGCCCGCAAGACCTGGGCCAGCCGCGCGCCGAAAGCCTGGGTTTCGGCAACGGTCGCCAGCGTCAAGCGCACTGTGACTCGATCAGCGCGATCAACGGCCCGTCCACACTCTCAGGTTTCTCCAGCATCAACAGATGCCCGGCATCCTCGACCATGATGAGCTCAGACTTCGGTAGCGCGGCCGCGATCGCTTCGGTGTGCGAGATGGGCGTCAAGGTGTCCTTGGTGCCGCCGATCAGCAAGACCTCACAACCGGCCAGTCGCTCGACCCCCTCGGTCCCGTCGTGATCCATCAGCGTCGAATAGAAGTCCGACACCACATCAACCGGCGTGGCAGCGATCATTGCCGCGGCGTAGTCCACGACGGCGGGGTCGACATCCGGCGACCCGAAGCTCAAGCGTTTCGTCATGACCCAGGCCAGGTCCTTGCCGAGAGCACGGCCGCGCTCAACCAGGTGGACGCTGCGGGCCGCCCGACGCAAGACGATCGGCACCACCGGACCTCGCAGCCGGGCCACCACATTCGGCAATCCCAACGTGACCGTGCGGAGCTGGCCCGCGGAGGTGTTGATCAGGGCGATCGCGGAGATACGCGATTTCTTGGTGCGGCCTTTGGGTTTGCCGGCGCTGGATCGAAGCAACGTCGGGAACTGTCGAGCGAATTCCATCACGGCCATGGCACCCATCGAATGCCCGACTAGCACTATCGGCCCGACGGGCATCCTGGCCTCGATCACCGAATTCAGATCGCGACCCAGTTGTTCCAAGGTGCAGTACTTGGAGTCGGAATGGCCGGAGCGACCGTGGGAACGCTGGTCGTAAAAGACCATCCGGATCCGGTCGCCGAATGCGTCACTCAAGGCGATTCGCTGAAAATGGAACGAGCCCAGGTTCAAGGTGAAGCCGTGAACGAACACGACCGTCAGCGGAGCGTTCAGCGGTCCGACCTCTTCGACGTACAGGGCCAATCCATCCTCGGTGACAACCACGGATTCGCGGTCCACTGGTAGCGCACCGAACCGGGCTGCGGTTCGGGCATCGATCCGGGCCCGTTGCCGACTCACGGAGTGGCGCTCGAAGGCGACCCCTGCGGCCGCGGCAGCGGTCGCGGCCGCCACAGCGCCACCGATCAGCGCCGGAACCCTGCGCCTCATTCAGTGTCCCCGGCCGGCCACCCGTCAACCGTGCCCACATGAGCCCGGGGCACTCGGGCACCGATCCGGGTGACGATCTCGTAATGGATCGTGTCCAGAGCATCAGCCCAATCCTGAGCAGTCGGCTCACCATTGCGACCGGGACCGAAAAGCACCACCTCGTCGCCGAAGGCGACCGGATCGGTTCCGACGTCGACGACGAACTGATCCATGCATACCCGGCCGCTGATGGTGTAGCGGTGACCATTGATCGACACGGGTGCGACATTGGTTGCCGCGCGCGCAATACCGTCTGCGTAACCGAGCGGGACCAAGGCCAGGGTCGCCGCCTGACTCGTAATGTATTGGTGGCCGTAGCTGACCCCGGAACCGCTCTGGACCGGTTTGGCGTTGGCGACATGGGTCCGCAGTGTCATGGCCGGGACCAGGCCGAAGTCGCCCCGTTCCGGTACTGGAGACAACCCGTATACCGCCACTCCCGGACGGACCAGATCGAAATGCGCGTCCGGCCGCGTCACGGTCGCCGCCGAGTTCGCCAGGTGCCGAATACGCGGGACGACTCCCAGTCTCGTGGCCACGGCCAAGGCATCCTGGAAACGGGAGACCTGGGCGTCGGTAGTCGGATGCCCAGGCGAGTCGGCGTAGACGAAATGGCTCCAGATGCCGACGACCTCGATGACACCGCCGGCCGCCGCGCGGCCAGCTGCAGCGACCACCTCAGACCACTGCTCAGGCGTAATACCGTTGCGAGATAAGCCGGTGTCGATCTTAAGGTGGACCCCGGCCGGGCGTCCGAGCTCGGCCGCGGTGGTCACGGTCAGCTCGAGCTGAGCGAGGGAGGACACCGAGATGTCGACATCCTCGGCGATAGCGCGACTGAGCTTGTCGACGTCCTGCGGAGTCCAGAGCCAGGCCAGAATCGGCGCCGTAATGCCGGCCGCCCGCAACGCCAACGCCTCATCAAGCACGGCCACACCGAGCCAGCTCGCCCCACCGGCCAGGGCGGCCAGAGCGGCCGGAAGCAGGCCGTGCCCGTATCCATCAGCCTTGACGACTGCCATCAGGTCAGCGGAAGTCCCAGCCTTCAAAGTCTGGACGTTGGCCTTGATGGCATCGAGGTCGACGGTGACTTCGGAACGTTGCATCTATCCAGTGTCCCAGCCGAACCTGGTCGAGACAGGAAGGGGCACCACTCGTGCGTCTCCCAAGCCGAGCGGGACGCTGACGGGTGCCGGTTCAACCTATTCCGGCAGCGACGCGGTGAGTGCTTATTCGGACTCACCGCGACCGTCGACATTCGGTTTCAGCCTTATCGCATCAGCGGAAACTGTCCTACCGGTGTGCTGTTCGCCCAGGTGGCCGAGTTTGTGCGACTCTCAGTTTCGGCTTATCCCGTCGGCGGAAAGTGTCGTACCCCTGTCGTAGGTTTGGTTCATGACAGCGACCGAAGTCCAGCCAACGGGTGGGTTGTTGTCGCGGGTCGATGATGCGATCAGTGAGTTGTTGGATGCGGATTTGTCGCGGCTCACCGAAGACCAGTTGCTGGAGTTGGTGCGGGCGGCGGATCGGGTGACGCGCCGGTTGGCGGCGGTGGATCACCGGGTGTTGGGTGAGGTGATCGGTCGTGGGATCGCCGAGTCGCGTGGCTACCGGGATACCGGGTCGTTGCTGGCCCAGTTGACCTCCTCCACCCTGTCCCAGGCCCGGGCCCGGACAGCGGCCGTAGCGATGTTGGGGACCCGGCGCACCGTGAGCGGGGGCGTCCTGCCGCCGCTACTGCCGGTCGCCGCTCACGCGGCCCGGACCGGGTCGGTGTCGATCGCGCAGACCAAGGTGATCGCGGATGTGGTGCGGCTGGTGCCAGAACCGGACCAGCCGAAATACCGCCACCTCATCGATGCTGAACTGACTGGGCATGCGGTGGCGGGGTGTAACTCGGTCACGTTGAAACGACTCGGCACCCGGATCCTGGCCCACCTGCACCCGGACGGGGACGAACCCCGAGACCGGCAAGCCGAGTGGCAGCGCGGCATCAGCCTGCGGGAGTTGCCCGACGGCTGCGGGGAACTCCGCGGCCGTTTGACCCCCACTTGTTTGGCGGTGTGGCAGAGCGTGCTGCATCCGTTGATGAGCATCCCCGCTCCCGGCGATTTCGACACCGAACCCGCCACGGTGGAGCCGGGCAGTGACCCGATCCCGGATGACCGCACGATCGGCCAACGCCGACACGACGCCTTCGAACACGCCGCCCAACGCCTCTTGGCCGCCGGAGACCTCCCCGCGACCGCGGGAGTCCCGACCACCCTGATCGTCACCATGACCCTCGACCAACTCGAAACCCGCGCCGGACAAGCCACCACCCACCACGGCGGCCACGTCAGCGTCCACACCGCGATGCGGCTCGGGGTCGACGCGAAAACCCTGCCCGTCGTGTTCGACCAACACCTCGGCACCCTCGCCTACGGACGAACCAAACGCCTGGCCAGTGCTGGCCAGCGGCTAGCCCTCTTCGCCAGAGATAAGGGCTGCACCTTCCCCGGCTGTTCGAAAACGGCTGCGGAATCCCAGATTCATCACTTGACCGACTGGGCCGACGGCGGACCAACCGACCTCGAAAACCTCACCATTACCTGCGGCTACCACAACGGTGAGGCACCCAAACAAGGGTGGAAAGCCCACCTCCACAACAACCTCGTCTACTGGACCCCACCCCGACACATAGACCCCGACCAGCGCCCCCGGCACAACCCCATCCACCGCAGCTAGAGGCACTCTCGAGGTCGACGCGATATCGCATGGCCCGGGTGTTCGGCCGACCGAGACCAATGCTGCTCGTTGTGGCGGTTGGTGGGTTATTCACAGATTTGCTGAAGTGGCCACGGGCGGGTGTTTGGTTCCGTAAGGTCCTTCCAATGTTCAAGCGGAGTTGCCTCGTTTCGTTGGGTCTTCTGACCATAATGATCTTGTCCGGATGTAGCGGGGCAAGTCACCCGGTTGCCCCAAAAACCCTTAGTGGGACGTCACATTCGTCGGCGTCGGTGATCGCGTCCCCGTCACCGAGTCCTTCGGCGAAGGTCGTTCCGGTCGATCAGATCCCGCCCGGAGATCCCGAGTCCTGGATCCCAGCTGGAGTACCTACCAAAGCGCCGTTCAAGGAACGGAACGACCGGATACCAACTTTCAGGAAGGTGATGTTTCAAAACGAACCTGTCGGCGCGAGGGCGATGGCCAGCTACTATATGGACGCTTTGGACTGGTCTTACGCACTCGGTGAAGACCCAACTCCATTTATGGTGGTCTGTGATGCCGAACGGTGCAGGCAAAACGAGAAAATCGCGGCACAAAATCGAGCCCTGCATCGCCATTTGGTTGGTGGCCGACAGTACATCACCAGCTTGGCCACTATCGAAAACGCTGTGGGAACCGGAGCGGACATCGTTGTCCAGCTGCATCTGGACGTCGAAGCTGCGAAGTTCGTGGAAGCCTCGGGCAAGGTGATCCGTCAATCAGGACCGAAGACCATGGTGATCAACCTGTACATGCACTGGAACCAGAAAATGTGGCGAGTCATTGGCGATTACCTTGCTGACTAACAAAGAAAAGTACGTCCCCATTTTGGCGATTGTCGCGGTGTTTGTCGTGCTTGCCATGGCTCCCATTGCCGCCGCGGCTCCGCAGCAATGTGTCGCAGGTGAAAACGGCTACGCGCGCTGCGATTCGACTACTGCATCCGTCCCAGGTCAAGCTGCCGGACAGCCGACCCCCAAAACCGAGTATGTCGAGGCGGCGTCGTGTGGTCCGCGGGTTCGTACACCGTCCGATACTCACATTCATGATGACGGGTGTTTCGAGGCTTCTATCACGTGTCTGCTGCGGGCTGGTGAGCAAGCCAAGCCAGACACGCAGGTCGTGGAGTACAGCGTGTACAGCACGGCAACCCACGAATACCTCCGCACTGAGATTGCGTGTGAGGTGCCGTTGGCGTCGGCGGTGCCGTCGATTCTGGCGGTGAAGGAGGAGGTGACCAAGCGGGCGCCGCGGTTGTATGCGGCCACCGGTGGAGTGGAGTTTCCGGTGAACGCGGCGGTGGTGTTTCACCTGAGCCCGGATCGGCCGCGGCCGGTGGATGAGGCGGGGTATGCCGAAGCAGCGCCGGATGTTTCGATCCCGCCGTTCAGTTTGGGTGGGCACGCGTTTCGGGTGCAGTTGAAGCTGGTCCGCACCCAGTGGAACTGGGATGACACTTCCACGGCGCCGCGGGGCTGGGCGCAGCAGCAGTCGGTGTTCACGGCCGCTGATCCGGCCGGGGCACAAGGGATGGTCTATGACCAGCAGCGTCGCCCGTGTGAGTCAAATCTGCAATGCCGCCGATATTTGTCTCACGCCTGGTATCGGGTCGGTCCAGCCCGGGTGACGGTGCGGACGTACTGGGCGGGTTCGTTTTCGATCGATGGTGGGGTGGCGATCCCGATCCCCGGTGAAATCTTCACCGACAGTCCCAGCCCGAAGATCCTGAACCTGAAGAGCTACCGGACCGTGCTCCTCGACCCCGACATCGACCCCAACTACCGCCCCGGTGATTAGCGAACCAGCTGCGCGATCACGATCCAGATTAGCCCGTCGCTGTCAGCTAAATCTCGCTCAAGCGCTGGTTGACTGACGCCGACCGGACCAACGAACCAGATACAACCCCATCCACCGCACGTAAAGCCGGCAAGGATCACAAGAAAAGGTCGCGCAGACGCACAAGCAGGTCAGAGGCCGACACGATCCCGCGGTGGGCTGCCGCGCCATGAAGGAATGCGCCGACCGCGCAAGCGTGAAGTGGGTCCAGGCCAGCAGCCAACAGCGATCCGATCAGCCCGGACAGCACGTCGCCGCTCCCCGCCGTAGCCAGCGAAGGATGACCCGTCGGGTTCACGAAACACTGCCCCGACGGGTCAGCGATGACCGTCGCGAAACCCTTCAGCAACACAGTGGCTCCGCTACTGGCCGCCGCCCGTCGCGCCGCGGCCAACCGGTCGGGACCGACAGCGCCGAACAGCCTTTCAAACTCGCGATCATGTGGAGTGAGAATCGTCGGCGCGGTTCGCTGCCTGAGCCATTCCGGATGAGCCGCAAGCGCCGTCAAACCATCCGCGTCGACCAACACCGCAACATCGGAGGACATCACGTGCTGCAGCGCCGAGTCCGCCTGCGGCCCGTCACCGAAACCCGGGCCGACGACCCAGGCCTGAACACGGCCGGCGTCGAGCACGGAATCGCTCACCAGGACCTCGGGAAAGCGGCGCACAACTTCCTGGGCAGCGGTACCGGCATAGCGCACGGCCCCTACCCCACCGAGCAGGCCGGACCCGACACACAACACCGCCGCTCCCGGATAACGCGTCGATCCGGCAGCAACGCCAAGTACACCGCGGGAGTATTTGTCGTCCTGGCCGGAAGATCGCGGCAGCGCGGCGGCCACCTCGTCCTCAGTGAGTTGGTGAATGGCTGACACGGGCAGCTCCGGCCCGAGCCCGATGTCGATCACCCTTACCTCGCCAGCATGTTCACGTCCTGGTCCGAGAAGCAGTCCTGGCTTGAGGGCTCCTACACACACGGTCACCGTGGCCGACACCGCCGCTCCCGGGACGGCTCCCGAATTGGGATCGACTCCCGATGGCACATCGACGGCCAGCACCGGCGCGGCGAAGGAATCCGCCAATCGCACCAACGGAGCCAGGGTGTCGCGCAACGGGCCGGATGCTCCGATCCCGACCAGCCCATCGATGATCAGCTCGGGGCGGCACACAGCGTCCGACGCGACCACACGACCCCCAGACGCCCGAAACGCGGCCAGTCCCTCGGCATGAGCCCGAGCTGGATCGGCCAACACGGCCTGTACCGCGCACCCCCGGCGGGCCAGCAAACTGCCGGCAAAGAGCGCGTCACCGCCATTGTCACCGGCTCCTACCAGCAACAACACTCTTGTTCCATATAGGGACTGCAGCATTGCGCTGGCCTCGACCGTGATCGCGAAGGCCGCTCGTTGCATCAGCTCACCGTCGGGCCGCCGAGCCATCACTCGCCGCTCCGCCGCGCGAATGTCGGCCACGGGCCAAGCGCTCAGCATTCTCAGCCCTCGGCAATCACAACAGCCGACGCGATCCCACCGTCATGGGACAGCGAAACGTGCCACGTTCGCACGCCCAGTTCGGCCGCCCGGGCGGCGACCGTACCCCGCGTCACCAACGACGGCCGGCCGAGGTCATCACTGATCACCTCGGCGTCGTGCCAGGCCATCCCGCCCGGCGAGCCCAGGGCCTTGGCCAAAGCTTCCTTCGCGGCAAAACGAGCGGCCAGCGATTCGGCCGAACGAGGCTGGCCCGAAGGCGTAACGCGCTCGGCGGGCGTGAACAGTCGATCGACCAGCCGTTCGGTGCGATCGGATGCGGATTCGAAACGCGCGATCGGGACGACATCGATGCCGACGCCGACGATCACGGCGCGGTCGGCGATCCCACCGCACCGGGAGGCGCGTAGTCGGACAGGTGACCAGGAAAGACCGACGCGTTCGGATCGATGTAGGCCACGGCGTTGTTCACCGCAGTCGCTACCTCGCCGAATCCGGTCGCGATCAACCGCACCTTGCCGGGGTATTCGCAGATATCGCCACACGCGTACACCCCGGGGACCGAGGATTCCATCTTCGAGTCGACGACTATGTGCCGCCGCTGCTTAATATCCAGCCCCCAGTCCAGCAACGGTCCGAGGTTAGCGATGAAGCCCAGCGCCGCGACGACCCGATCGCAGGGCAGCGTGCGCAACTCGTCCTTACCGATCAGCACATTTACCGCCTCGACGGGGTCGCCGAGCACCGCTGACACCTCGGCGTCGGTGACTATCTGCACCGAAGATTCACGCATCACGTCGACCGAATGCGGATGCGCACGGAAGGCTGCCCGCCGATGGACGATCGTCACCGACTTTGCGATCGGCTCCAGCAGGAGAGCCCAGTCCACGGCCGAATCCCCGCCACCGACGATGACGACGTCCAGAGCTTCGTACTCGGCCGGAGAGGGCACGAAATGCACCACGCCCCGTCCGAGCATCTCTTCCCCAGTCGGCAGTGGCCGCGGGGTGAACGTGCCGATCCCGCCAGTCACGATGATCGCCTTCGCCCGTACCCGGGTGCCGTCCGAGGTCGTGACCACGAAATGCCCACCGCGCTCGAGGCCGACGGCCTGCTGACCCAGGAGGTAGCCCGGCGAGAACGGAGCGGCCTGAGCGACCAGGTTCTCGACCAGCTCCCGGCCACGGATCGCCGGGAAGCCGGCGACATCGAAAATCGCCTTTTCCGGGTACATGGCCGTTATCTGACCGCCCGGTTCGGGCAGGGAATCGATTACCGCGGTCGACAACCCACGGACACCGGCGTAATACGCGCCGAAGAGGCCGACCGGTCCGGCACCGACGATCAGGATGTCTACCTCGGAATCAGTCACGCTCGCGAACTTAGCGCGTGCCAACTTCTGGAGGCTAGAGGCGCCAGTCAGACATCACATCCGACTACTCGACGGTGACCGACTTGGCGAGGTTGCGGGGCTTATCGACGTCGAACCCGCGGGCTTGAGCGATCTCAGCCGCCAGGACCTGCATCGGAATGGTCGAGAGCAGGGGTGACAGCAGGGTCGGCGCCTTCGGAATCTCGATCAACCGGCTCGCGTGGCGGGCCGCGGCCACGTCGCCCCGCTGGGCGATGACGATGGTCCGAGCCCCCCGAGCCGCGATTTCGGAGATGTTGGACAGCATCTTCTGATGCAGCAGCGGACGCCCAGTGGGCGATGGCATGACCACGACGACGGGAAGACCCGGCTCGATGAGCGCGATGGGGCCGTGCTTCAGCTCGCCGGCCGGGAAACCCTCGGCGTGCATGTAGGCCAGCTCCTTGAGTTTGAGGGCCCCTTCCAAAGCCACCGGATAGCCGACGTGGCGCCCCAGGAACAGGATCGCCTTCGAGTCGGCGATCTCACGGGCCAGCGTTCGGACATCCTCGACCACGCCCAGCGTCTCTGCGATGAGAGCCGGCATAGCGGCCAGCCGCTCGAAATCCTGGGCGATCTCCTCGGCGTATTTCGTCCCCCGAGCCTGAGCCAACGCCAGTCCGACGATCAACACCGCCGCGACCTGAGCCGTGAAGGTTTTGGTCGCGGCCACCCCGATCTCCGGACCGGCATGGGTGTAGAGCACCGCATCGGACTCACGCGGGATCTGCGCTCCGTTGGTGTTGCAGATGGCCAGCACGGTGGCCTTCTGATCCTTGGCGTGACGGACCGCTTCCAAGGTGTCAGCCGTCTCGCCCGATTGGCTGATGGCCACGACCAGCGTCTGCCGATCCAGCACCGGATCGCGATAGCGGAACTCTGAGGCCATCTCGACCTCGACCGGAATCCGGGTCCAATGTTCGATCGCGTATTTCGCTAGCAATCCGGCGTGATACGCGGAACCGCAGGCGACCACGAAAACCTTGTCGATCTCACGCAGGACACCCGGATCGAGGCGTTGCTCATCGAGAACGATCCGGCCATCCACGAAGTGTGAGCGAAGCGTGTCGGCCACCGCGGTCGGTTGCTCCTGGATCTCTTTGAGCATGAAGTACTCATAGCCGCCCTTTTCCGCGGCGGCCAGGTCCCAGTTGATCGTGAACGGCGTTCCCTGGACCGGTGATCCCTCAAAATCAGTGATTGCATAGCCAGCCCGGCTGATCTCCACGACCTGGTCCTGGCCCAGTTCGACCGCACTCTTGGTGTACTCGATGAAGGCCGCCACATCCGAGCCCAGGAACGTCTCGCCCTCGCCGATCCCCAGCACCAGCGGCGAGTTCCGGCGAGCGGCAACTATCGACTCCGGCTGGTCGCGATCGAGCAGCACGAGCGTGAACGCCCCCTGCAGACGCTGGCAGACCTTGCGAACGGCATCCGCGAGCGATCCGCCGCTGGACTTCAACTCGGCCGCCACCAGATGAGCCACCGTTTCGGTGTCAGTGTCTGACGTGAACTCCACGCCGCTGGCTTCGATCTCGGCCCGCAGTTCGGCGAAGTTTTCGATGATCCCGTTATGGATGACGGCAATCCGGCCGGTGCTGTCGGTGTGCGGATGAGCGTTGCGATCGTTCGGCGCGCCGTGGGTCGCCCAGCGGGTGTGGCCCATACCGGTGTTGCCGGTGATGTCGAGGTCGGCCAGCTCGGCGTCCAGATTGGCGATACGACCGGCCTTCTTAGCGGTGTGCAGGTCACCCGAGGAGTCGATGACGGCGATCCCGGCTGAGTCATAGCCGCGATATTCCAGGCGCCGCAAACCCTCGACCACAACGCCTACCGCCGGCCGCGGGCCGATATACCCAACAATCCCGCACATAGCCTCAGAGCCTACGGGAGCCGGGCTCGCTGGAGTGGTGCACGGGTAACGCGGCGCGGTGTCCCTTATCCATCGGTTGGAATGTGACCACGGTCATACTGCCGCCCTTGATCGACATAACCGAGGCACACGACTACTCCATTCCTATGAGTTGCCAGTACTGGCAACACACCCTGCACAGACCAGGAGAAACTGCGTGACCCAAGCAATCGGATCATCAAGTCGAGAGAGAAGTCGGCGACGACGGCCACGACTCCCATCAACGGCCCGCTGGCATTCAGCGACTCGCAGGATGGCAACCTGAGCCTGGGCAATATCGACGGCGCAACACTTCAACGGAAGACTCTGCCTTACAACGGTACGTCGAACCCGAAAGTCTCTCCCGATGGCTGGCACGTCGCTTATGTCGCCAACCCGGCGGCTCCCGAGCTGGATGTCACCACCACTGATGGCGCCCCTCCCCAGATGGTGTGGCGCGCCCCGAACGGCGTCAAAATCGGTGGCCCCAGCTGGTCTCCGGACGGCAAGCAGCTGGCCTTCATGGCCTCCACCGGCGATCTCATGACCGTTGACCTGGAATCGGGCCGCACCCGCGTCGTCATCTCCGGCCAAAGCTTCAGCGACGTTACGTACTCCCCCGATGGAACCAAGCTGGCCTGGATCGCCGCCCTCAGTCCCTCGGTATCACGCTCATACGTAGTGACAAACTGCAGGTGGTACGCGGCGAATTCCCGAGTTGCGACGATGGATTTTCAAACGGGCCAGGTCCTCAACGGAACTAAGGGCTGGAATCTCCACAAGGTCATTTGGCGGTCCGGTTACCCCCTGGCAGTAATAGCCCTGGGTGCTTCGGCAAGCCTGGACGACCAAGCCACAGCCCCGGCGTTGAGTAGCTTCGACACGAGCAGCACCACCGCCTTGTACGTCAATTTCGACAACACCGCATTGACCGATGGCACCGAGCTCTTCCAGGTGATCGGGGGAGCCGTGTTTCCGACCGATCCCAGCGCGGTACTCCTGGAGCCAGGCACCCGTATCTCCTCGCTCAGTTGGGGGCCCGTCTCTACCGGACCCCGACCCGGTTCAGCAACCACCGCTCTCACCTTGCCGACTGCGGGCGGATCCTGGAATTCGGCCTTCCAGCCCGCCACGTGGGCCAACGCGACCGGCCTGGCGTCCTCGTCCAACGGCCGCAACTACGTGGCGATCGATAGGACGACAAACTCCGCGCTCTATGCCTCCCGCCTCGACAATGGCCTGTTCGGTGCGCTCACGCCCCTCACTGGTCCCAATGGGGCGCCGTTTCCGGTGATTCAAGTGAGCGTGGACAGCACCGTGACGAACGGATTCGTTCAAGTATTCGCCGTATCCACCGATCATCGTGTCTGGCACCGAGCGCTCACGACCGCTACCAATGTATGGACCGAGTGGGCACCCCTCGACGGTGCCGTCACAGCCAAGTACGCGTCGCTCACGGTAAACGCATTCGGACAAGCCGAGGTCGTCGCGGTCACGACCTTCACCACCTGGTATCGCCTTCGATTCACCGATGGTTCCTGGACCGCCTGGCAACCCGCACCGAGTGGCGCCCTCAGGGTCGCCGCAAGTTCAGCCACGATTGACTTCTTTACCTACGTCGCGTACATGGGATCGAACGTGATCACAGTGCAACGACGCAACGATTGGACGGGAGCGTGGGACACGGTCGCATTTATGCACACCCCCGATCAGCCCACCGAAATCTCAATCCTGGCCGCACCGCGAGGCCGGGTCGACCTCGTCTATCGGGACCGTCAAGACCGAGTGTGGCATCAGGCATCCACTGATGGGACATGGAGTGAAAACAACTTCAAGCCCATCGTGATGCCCCCGGTAACCCCGGGCATCGCCCTGAGTTATGAAACAGCTGGCGGCGGAAATCCGTTCGCGAGCGGTCCCACACCGTCCGTCCCCTTCGCGGTCCGGTTGGTGGCCGGCAACCTGAACTGACCGAGCGAACGTTGTCCCGGACGCAAGTAAATCGGGTTTGAACTGTTCCGCCGCAGTTGGCGGGCTAATAGTCGGTAAGAGGCGGGTGTCGATCGCGTGAGTGCGACTAACACCCGCCTCTGCTGTGCTCGGCGACCCGCTGTCCACAGGAACAACCACGTCAAACTTGTGCCGGCGCGGCAAAGGTTCTCAACTCGTAGTGGTCGTATCGATTCTGCGCACATGACGATTACTTTCCGTACACGAACTGATGACTAGACGTGTACGCCTACGAAGGTTTGTTCTGTTTAGTTGAAATTGATCTTCGACTTTTGCGGACGGCGTCACAGTGACCAGCTTCACTCCTTCTTTCCATACAGACGCTGAATACGACCGCGAAAGAAGGCCTCAATGATGCGGCATCATCGGATCACTGCTGGAATGCCTGCGCAACGAAAAGGGATAGCTGGCGGCGCACCGACCCGCCGACGACGAATCACCATGCGCACACTGGTCCCGCTGCTGGTGACCGCCTTGATCCTTCAGCTCAGCCTGATGGTGTTCTCGCCGATCGCGTCGCCGGCCGCCGCCGACCGCATCTCTTCGGCACCAAACCTCGACAACTCCCTGATGAACGGAACGGATCAAGAGCTCAAGGCCGCCGACATCGACCACCACCACACCGGAACAGCCGCCGATACGTACTACTGCGCTGCGAAACACAGCTGCGTATATGGCGGCGAGTGGGGTCACCAGCCACCGTCCACGATCAGTCAAGCCGGTGGCGTCGGCACCTGGTCCGTGGACTCTGCCACCTTGATCAGTGCCACTTATGGCACGGCGGTTTATCTGATCGGTGACACCGGCTGGTGGGTTCAATACAACGCTTTCAACGCCGGCCCAATTGGCACGTCCTACGCGCAATGCGCAATCCACGATTCCTACGACATCGTCACCTATACCTCAGTCAACGGCACGACGGCCGGCATGACCAACCGCTATATCTGCAGTGCCGTCCTGAACGGCTCGTCACCGAAGACGGGTGAGTTCAGCTTGTCCAGCGCGACGCCGGTTGCTCATCATGCTTCGGGAGCCGGAGCCGATCTGCCCCTGGACACCTACTGCGCCAGCGAGGTGCCGTGGAATTGCCACTGGACGTTGGCCCACGAGTCCGAGTATGTGTACACCGAACCCAACCAGGTCAAAGTCATCAACTGCCACCCGAAGAATTCCAATGCCGGCACGGTGACGGAGTCGGTGACGACGACCACGTCGTACGCCGAGACCATCGCCTTCGACTCGATCACCACGTTTTCCGTTTCGGTCCCAGGGATCATCAAAGCCTCTACTCAGCTGCACCTCGGTCATACCTGGGGCAAGAGCAGCTCCAAAAGCTACACCGAGGGGCTTACCGTCCAGCCCGGCCGATGGGCTCAGCTCGAATTGAGCTATCCCGTCCACACGATGGATGGGTCGGTGTCATACACCCTCGGCAATGACAGCTGGGTGCTCGACAACGTTAGCTTCAGCTACCCGAAGGAGCTGAATGGCAAGCTGGTAACCGTGGGCGGAGACGTAGAGCCCGGCGATTGCCGCAGTGGCAGCAGCAAGCTCACGGTGGCTACGTCGCCGGCCGTACCGATGACCGGACAGCCGGTCACCTATACCGCCACCGTCGATACCGAGGATGACCCGTCGATCAGCGCGCCCGCTCGAGGCGGCAGCGTGTCGTTCGTGGACAGCGATGGGACTCTCCTGTGCCCGGCTCGGCCAGTCGTGAACAAGATCGCGCAATGCACGGCGACCGTAGTCCACAATGGCGCGGACCACCTGATCTCGGCCAAATACAGCGGCGATGCCTACTGGTCCAAAGCTTGGTACTCGACCGTGGTCCGGAATGCCCCACAAACCTATTCCACACCACCGACGTATCTGGATTCGTCCACGCCGGCCGGGCAGAACGTGCTTCAGTCCTGCAAATTGGCCCCGCAATCATGTACGTCCACTACTGATTCGTCCGTGACGGAGTTTGAGCCTTATCAGAACTTGGGCGGCTCGGTGGCCGGATGTGTGGACGGTGCCACAGCATCCCAGACGCTCAGTTGGACTTATTCAACGACGGATTCCAACACGCTCGGACTATGGGCCTCCCTCGGCTCGGACTTTCCGGCTGGCCTTAACGTCGGCCAAGAATTCGATATCGATTACACAACTACCAATACCACCGGTACGACGATCAGCGGCGGCTTTACAGCCGGACTCGGTTACGTGGGTCAGCTTCAAACGGCATCCCTTCGCACGCGAAATACCGGATCGGTTGTGTTTAGCAACGGCGATCAGACAACTGTCGTGCGCAACGTATCGACCAGCTGGCTGGCGGTCCGAAACCCTGAAACAGTGGCAGCTAATCCAGCCAACTCGATGTATCGGCTCCTCAGTTCACCAGCGTTACCAGGCAACCCGTGCAAGGGCACAACCACCGCAACTCGCATCACGGCCACCACGAACGATTTCAATGCTGAACGCACGGCTCAGTATCAGGCGACAGTCTTGGCCGACGATGGCAAGGCCCCGACCGGAACCGTCACTTTCACCAATGGCGACAAGGTCATCTGCAAGGACGTCGCGGTGACGAGCATGACCTCCGCCGCGAGTGCAAGCTGCCCCGTGCCGTTGGACAAGGCTGGCACGTCCGAGGTCAAAGCCAGCTACAGCGGAATCCTTGGGCTGGACACATCCTCGACCTACTTGCCCTCCATCGACACGACAAACCTCACGGTGCTCGCGGCAACCACGTCCGTTCAGCTCGTGAACAATGGACTCATCGCGGGCCAGCACTCGGATTTGATCGCCGTGGTGGCCTCCACCGACAGCTTTGGGGCGCCCGGCGCCAAGCCCACCGGAACCGTGACGTTCTCCGACGAGAACGGCCCGATCTGCGGCTCGATCAAGAAGATCACCACCGTCTACCACTGCGACTTTATTCCGGCGACCACCGGCAACCACACCTACGTCGCCGCGTACTCGGGCAGCGAGACGACGAAGCCGGCGACCAGCTCACCGACCACGTTCGCGGTGAAGGCCGCGGCCACCGTCAGGGCCACGGCGAGCAGTAACGCGGTCGGAGTGGGGATTGCGGTACCCCTGAGCGCGACCGTAAGTGGCGGTCCTGGGTTGGGAGTACCTACAGGGTCGGTGACCTTCACCGACGGTTCGACGCTCTTGTGCCAGAGGGATCTGTCCAACGCAACGGCGAGCTGTGCCGCAAGTATGCCGACGGCTGGCTCTCGATCCATCGCCGTCCAATACAGTGGCGACAGCACCTATGCGTCGGCCAGCACGACGCTCACGATGACGGTTCGTGACGCGACGGCGATGACGTTGACGGCGGCGATACCAAATCCATCGGTGCTCCTCGCCCAGACCTATACCGCGACCGTCTCCTCGACCCAGTTGACCGACGGCATCGTCACATTCTGGGACGGCGACAGCCTGATGTGCAGTGTCGCGGTGTCCTCAACGGCACGGTCGGCGGTGTGCCGCCAAGCGTTTACCACCGCGGGCGCCCACGCCATCACCGCGAAGTACAGCGGTGACATCGCCAACGGACCGGGGCAGGCGACACTCACGGACACGGTGTCCCTGATCAAGACCAAGATCACGGCGCCGGCCCCGTCCGCGATCCAAGCGATCGGGTCTAGCACCACGCTCAGCGCCCAGGTGGCAATCGACCCACCAGCCGAAATCGGAGACTTCTTCAACGGACGGGTCACCATCACCGACGGTGGGAGCACTCTGTGCACCGCGACCGCGGTAGGCACCAACACTGCCCCGGCCGCCTGCAAGTACGCCTTCACCAGCGCCGGAATCCACCACTTGACCGTGGCGTTCAGCGGCGATCAGTACAACCAGCCGAGCTCGACGACGGTGGATGTCACCGTGCGGGCGTCGACGTCCGTGCTGCTATTCAGTTCCGTGGCAGCGCCCGCTTGGAATACCCCACAGGCCTTCCAGGTCACGATGATGAACGTTGATCCCACTCCGGGCACGATCACATTCCTTGACGGAACTCAGCCGCTGTGCACCATCACCCCCACGTTGGTGAGGATTCTCAACTCCAACTGGGCGAACGCGAGCTGTCCCGTGGGTGCCCAGCGACCGGGGTCCCATACGATCACCGCTCGCTACAGCGGGGACGGCACGTACGCACCGGCCGAAGCAACTCTGACCGAGATCGTCGCCTCGACCGCTACCTCGATCACCCCCGGGGCCACGGTGGCACCACAGAAGGTGGGCTCATCCATGCTGCTCAGCGCAGCGGTCGCGACTCAGAATCCGGCTCGCACCGGTCTGGTTCGGTTCAGCGAGGGCGGCATCGATCTGTGCGGGCCGCTCGGGTTACCGGCATCCGGTATTGCCAGCGTGGCTTGTGGCCACGTGTTCGACACGGTCGGATCACATCTGGTAACCATCAGCTATAGCGGCGATGCCTACGAGTCTGCGTCAACGGCCCAATTCACGCTCACCATGACCGCCGAGGCAACGTCAGGCAGCCCGCTGACGGCAACTGCGGACTGCCGGACCGGTCTGATCAGCTGGACTCAGCTGAACACGCTGCCCGATCCCGTCACCCTGAGTGCCGACAGCACGATCGAAAACCTGTCGCAGATGATGGAGCTCAACGTTGCCCCCGGCCTGAGCATGACCGGCAGCACCCGTACTCCGGGCGGCGTCACTCGTCCGGTCACCACGATCATGACGTCGACCATCACCACGACTAGTCGGGGTCCGCTGAACGCGACGATGCCCACCTCATGCAGCGCCGACGTCGTCGGTGGCATCGGCGCCCGCACGGTAGGGACGATGGTGAACGGACACGTCCGCTTTAGCGGGCTAGTTGCGGGCACCCAATATGGTGCCACCTTCACCCTGACCGATCAGAAAGGAACGTTGTGCGGCACCGCGTCGGCCTACCAGGCGGTGGCATCAACCGGGACGTTGGACATCACGAGCTCCGATCTGAAAGTCTGCGGATTAGGCGTCAACACATTGCGGGTCACCGATGTGTACGACACCAACTGGGTGTATTACACCGGATGGGCACACCTGGCGGTGCCCTCGGGCGGTACAGCGATGTCGTTTGAGGTACTACCAAGTTCCTAAAAGCGCGATCGCTCTGATCACTGAAAGTAGCAGCGACTCTGCGAGTGGTCCCGAACGGATCACTCGCAGAAGTCGTCACAATAAAGTTCGGGTAACTGCGTCATATTTGATACCAACAATCGCTCATTATTAGGGAATTGGGTATCGCTTCCGGCCATCTGTTCGGCCGAAATAATGAGATGAGTGCCGTGTCCAGCATTGACCGCTTTCGTCCGTTGACTGATGAGTTATCAGTCACCGCTCGATCCACGATCCGGTCCAGCCGGTGACCGCGACCACTGTCCTCAGCTCGGGCTACGCCACGGACTGGACCGGCATCCCCGAAGAAGAAACCATCTGGATTCCGCCCACCTACGCTGCCGCCGACTGGATCGAATTGTGTGCACTCATCACACCGGCCGGTACGATGCCCAATTTGGTTCTTCGCGCAGGGGAATTCGGGGTGCCGATCGCCACCGCCGCGGCCGCCAAAAGGGCGCTCATCCTGTCGATCGCCCATCGAATGCCAGGGCACGTGAGCGAGGAAACTAGTTCTGGCCGGCGACGGTTCGTGAGTTGGCAGCTGCATCTGCCGGCCTCTGAACGCGAGCGCTTCGACACCTTCCTCGGCCGCGCCTTGCGGTGCTTACAGGTAGGGCGCGACTGGCTGGACGGAAGCCCCAATGAGTTGGAATTCGCCCGGGGCCATTGGCGCGCGATGCTGCTTGCCACCCCAGCCGTGCGTAATCGGAGCTCTGGCGGTGTCACGGTGAGAGCCGGGGACCACCGACAGGCCGCAGCCCTGGTCTCGTCATCTACCGCTCTAGGTGCTCAGCCCGTGATGACTGCGATTCGTCGCGAAGAGCGATACCGAATCGAATTTTCCGACCGAGACTATGCCGCCATTCTCGCCCAGATACACGAACGTTAAGGCAATGGAATCGACTTCCGGCCTGGTCCGTTCCCGACTTGGCGTTGCTATTTCCACCCGGGCCGCGTCCCGTTAGACGCCTGGCTCCCTCGGTTCCGTGTGGCCGGCGCGAGTCCGTCCGCGACCGTCAACTCGTCGGTGGAACCGAACTAATGGAAATAGCAGTGCCCGGGTTGTGCGACGGTCTCAGTGCCGCACAACCCGGGCATTTCTCACCTGCGCGATGACGCCGATGGGAAAGCGAAATCAGCTGGACTACCGTGAACGACCGCCTGGGTCCCGGTTCACCAGGGGCGGCGGCGGCAAGAAGACCCAACCGACCGTGGCTGCGTTGCTCAGGGCACTTCCCGATGGACTGGTGAAGACGGCCCGGTAGTACAGGACGGGACTGCCCACAGCGACCGGCTGAGTGTAAAGGTTGCCGGTTGCGCCCGGAATCGAGTGGAAGACAAGCCCATCCCCCGAGACCTCCCACTGCACGCTGACATTGTCGCCGTAGGGCGAGGCGAACAGCGAACCGATGCCCTGGCCGTTGGAATCCAGGCGCACGGTCGTGTTTTGCGGTTGCACAGCAACGGCAGGGGTCGTAGTCAGCACGGCGGCGGTGAAACCGTCACCCGCGGCCACCGCGATAGCGTCGTGCATGAAGCTCGGTGACGAATTGACGTTGGTCTGGCCGGTGCTGTTCTTGCCCCAAGCCACAACCTTGCCCGCAGCGGTTGCGGCGATGCTGACATCGTTTCCGGCGGCGATGGCAACGACCCGCTCGCCGACAAGCGCGGCCGGAACCGTGGACTCGCCCTGAGAATTGTCGCCCCAGGCGAAAACCTGTCCGGATGCGTTCAAGGCAAGGCTGTGACGGGTACCGGCGGCGATGGCCACCATCTGCTCAGCCGCAACGGCGGTTGGCACCGTGGCCTGACCGCTGGCATTATCGCCCCACGCGAGGACTGAGCCGCCGGCGCGAATCGCCAGGCTGTGACGCCCCCCGGCCGCGATCGCCGCCAACTTCGACGAACCGAGATCGGCCGGTTCCTTGCTCTCGCCGAAACTGTTGTCGCCCCAACCGAGCAGATCACCATTGAGATCCAAAACCAGCGTGTGAACGCCACCAGCGGACACAGCTGTGATCGGAACATTGTCGATGGCCGCTGGTACGTCGACCTGGCCGTAGGTGTCATCGCCCCACGCGATGACCCGCTGATCTGTCGTCAGGACGACGTCGTGCCGCAGACCCGCCGAAACCGCCCGGACGCCATGACCGCTGAGGGAGGCCGGGATTTGGGTCAGGCCGTCGGTCGGGTCGCCCCAAGCAACGACGCCGCCTTCCGGGCTCAGACCGAGGCCGTGCTGTCCACGAGCTGAGATCGCCGTCAACGAGGTTGTGTACTGGTTGGCCGGAGTGTTCAGCCCTCCGTAGGTGTTACCCCAGGTTTGCAACACTCCCGTTCTGGGGGTGTCCGCTGTCGCTGCCGTTGTCGAGGCCACGACTGCCGTCGTTGTGGTCGCCACGAGCATCGCTATCGATGCCACGCGGCGAGTGCGTCTTGATGTCACTTGCTTCACTCCAACTGGATCTGCTGAGAAGACGACGAGGTTGTCCTCTTCTCAGAGACCGAGGGGGCGGAGCGGACGATCGTGACGGCAGAGTGATGAACCCATCACTTCACAATGGGCATCCGGCGGAAACCGCTCGGATTATCGCCACCACGTAGTGACGACGCGCGTCAACTAGAGGCGACGATGTCGGCTACCCGTTGGGCGATCTCATTGGCCGCTTGCTGCGAATCAGCCTCGACCATCACCCGCACCAACTGCTCCGTGCCGGATGGGCGAAGCAATATTCGCCCGTTATCCCCCAGCTCCTGCTCGGCGGTAGCCACCGCACCTCGAACCTGCTCCGAGGCCGCGACCCGATCCTTATCGTGCACCTTGACGTTGATGAGCGTCTGCGGCAGCCGGCGAACGATCGCCGCCAGGTCGGCCAAGGTGGTCCGAGCCGTCGCCATCGCCGCCATCAGGCGTAGCGCCGTGAGTAAGCCGTCCCCCGTCGTCGCGGCATCGGTGAAGATCACGTGGCCGGATTGCTCGCCACCGAGACTCAAGCCCCGCTCGGTCAGCGCCTCCAGGACGTATCGGTCACCCACCGCCGTCGTGAGCACGGTGATGCCCGCCGCGTGCATCGCGTGGTGGAATCCGAGATTGCTCATCACCGTGGCCACGACGGTGTCCTCGATCAGTTGGCCCTGTTCCTTGAGCTGGCGGGCGCAGATTGCCAGGATCTGATCACCGTCGACCACCGATCCGGTAGCGTCCACCGCCAGACAGCGATCAGCGTCGCCGTCGTGGGCAATTCCGAGATCGGCGTGGTGAGCCAACACGATCTCGGACAGCGACTCGATGTGAGTCGACCCGACACCATCGTTGATGTTGAGGCCATCGGGTTCACAAGCCACCGGCACGACGGTGGCTCCGGCCCGTGAATACAACGTTTCAGCTACCCGCGATGCCGCGCCGTGCGCGCAGTCGACGACGACCTTTATCCCGGAGAGCGAGCCCGGAGCCGCCTCTAACAGGTGCTTGATATAGAGCTCGGCACCGTCCTCGGCCGGACTGACCCGACCCACGGCCGAGCCGATCGGACGCTCTCGCCGCCAACCTGAATCCATCTCGGCCTCGATCTCATCCTCGAGATCATCAGCGAGTTTGACGCCACCCGGTCCGAAGAGCTTGATGCCGTTGTCCGGCATCGGATTGTGGCTTGCTGACAGCATGACGCCGACGTCCGCGCCATAGGCCCCCGTGAGATAGGCGACCGCCGGAGTCGGCAGAACGCCAACCAGCCGAACATCGGCGCCGGCCGATGTCAGTCCGGCTACGACGGCCGCCCCGAGCATCTCACTCGACGCGCGCGGATCACGTCCTACGACGGCTAGCGGCCGATGGGAAGCATCGTGGGCCACCAGCACCCGAGCCGCCGCACTGGCCACCGTCAGCGCGAGTTCGGGGGTCAGATCACGGTTCGCCAGACCACGGACCCCATCGGTACCGAAGTAGCGGCCCATCGATGAGTGCCAGGCCGGTTAGCGCTTGGAGTACTGAGGCGCCTTACGAGCCTTCTTCAGACCGTACTTCTTGCGCTCCTTGACCCGGGGGTCACGAGTGAGGAAGCCGGCCTTCTTCAAGGCTGGACGGTCTTCGCCGTCGAGGTTGATGAGAGCGCGGGCAATACCCAGGCGCAGCGCGCCGGCCTGGCCCGTGATGCCACCACCGATCAGGCTGGCGATCACGTCGTACTGGTCGACCTTGTCCAGGGTCACGAACGGTTCGCGGATGAGCTGCTGGTGCACCTTGTTCGGGAAGTAGCTGTCCATAGTGCGACCGTTGAGCTTGAACTGGCCGGTGCCCGGGACGAGACGGACGCGGACGACGGCCTCTTTGCGACGGCCGACGACCGGCGCGGGATTCGTGATGGCGTTTGTCATTGAGGATTCTCCTGCCCGCGCTACTGCGCGACCTGCTTGATCTGGAAGGGCTGTGGCTTCTGCGCCGTGTGCGGATGCTCGGGGCCGGCATAAACCTTCAGCTTCTTCAGCTGGGCCCGTCCGAGGGTGTTCTTGGGCAACATGCCCCGAACCGCGAGCTCGACCAGTCGCTCGGGCTTGGAATCCAGCAGCTCTCCGACGGTTCGCTTGCTCAGGCCACCCGGGTAGCCCGAGTGCCGGTAACGGAACTCGCCCAGCTTGGACGGCGCCACGGCAACCTTGTCGGCATTGATGATGATGACGAAATCCCCGGTGTCCAAATGCGGAGCGAACTGGGGCTTGTGCTTGCCCCGAAGCAGGGTCGCGGCCTGGGTCGCCAATCGGCCGAGGACGACATCGTTGGCATCGATGACATGCCACTCGCGCGTCACTTCGCCGGGCTTGGGGGTGTACGTAGACACAGTTCAACTCTCCCTAATGAGTCTTCACGGCGCCTTGGCGCCGCTCCCACGGTCGAATCCATCGGACTCAAACCCTGAGACATGGCCCTCGGTATTCACCCGGTACAAGCCGACTGAACACCAAACGGACACGATACCCGGCTCCCGGCCCGGCGGCCAAATCGCCGTGGTCCGGCCACCCCCTCGCTCCCCGCTCCGCGCTCGCTGATCGAGAGGGAGGGTCAGCTGCGCGGCCGGAGCACTCGCCGGCCGTCGAACACCGGCTCGTCAGACTCGACGACCTCGCCGTCGCTGGCGAACACCAGAAACCGATCGAATGTCCGGGCGAACCACCGGTCATGAGTCACGGCGATCACCGTGCCGTCGAAGGACTCGAGCGCGTCCTCCAGGGCTTCGGCCGACAGGACATCCAGGTTGTCGGTGGGCTCGTCCAACAGCAGCAGAGTGGCCCCGGACAGCTCCAGCAGCAGGATCTGGAAGCGCGCCTGCTGCCCGCCGGAAAGTGTCGAGAATGGCTGGTCAGCCTGCTGGTTGAGCTCGTAGCGTCGCAGTGCCCCCAGGGCCCTACCCCGCTCTACCCCGGCCCGACCTGGTTCGCCGTGCCACAGCAGATCAACCAGGGTCCGGTCGAACCATTCGGGATGAGCGTGGGTCTGAGCGAACAGGCCCGCCACTACCCGCGCACCCAACCGCCAGCTACCGGTGTGGGCAACCGACTCTCCCCCGAGCAGTCGCAGGAAGTGCGACTTGCCGGCCCCGTTGGAGCCGAGCACGGCCACGCGCTCGCCGTAGAAGATTTCCGCGTCGAACGGCTTCATCAGACCGCTCAGTTCCAGGCCCTCACAGATCACCGCCCGCACCCCGGTCCGCCCACCCCGCAGTCGAATGGTGACGTTCTGATCCTCGGGCCGATCCGGGGGCGGACCTTCGGCCTCGAACCGGGCTAGCCGGGTCTGCATCGCCTTGTACCGAGAAGCCATATCCGGCGAGATCCGGGCCTGCTGCTGAAGGGTGCGCACCAGCTCGACCAGTCGGGCATGCTCCTCTTCCCATCGTCTACGCAGCTCAGCCATCCGCTCGTGCCGATGATGACGAGCCTCGTGGTAAGAGGCGAAACCGCCACCGTGGACCCAGGCCGTCCCTCCTTCGACGGTCACGATCCGATCGGCCACCCGGGCCAGCAGCTCACGATCGTGACTGACGAAAAGCACGGTCTTGGACGTCTGCTGCAGCCGTTGTTCGAGCCACTGCTTACCGGGAACGTCTAGGTAGTTGTCCGGCTCGTCGAGCAGCAACACCTCGGCTGGACCGCGCAGTAACGCCTCCAGGGCGAGCCGCTTCTGTTCACCGCCGGACAGCGTCGACAGCTCGCGATACTTGCAACCCTCGTAGTCGATACCGATCGCCGCGACCGTGACCGTGTCCCACAGGACCTCGGCGTCGTAGCCGCCGGCATCTCCCCAGGTGGTGATCGCGTGGGCATAACGCAACTGAGTCTTCTCATCGTCGGTTTCCATCAGGGCCAGCTCCGCGGCCTGCAGGTCATTCCAGGCCGTCGTGATCGTCGGCGTCGCCAGTCCGACCAGGAAGTCCTGCACGGTTGTGGAATCCCGGACGGAACCGATGAACTGCCGCATGACTCCGAGCCCACCAGCCCGCGCGACGGCGCCCGTCTGCGGATTCAGATCACCGGCGATCAGGCGCAGCAGCGTGGTTTTGCCAGCCCCGTTGGCTCCGACCAGAGCGGCTTTGGCCCCTTCGCCGATCCGGAAGTTGACGTCATCGAGCAGCATCCGGCCGTCAGAGAGCTGATGGCGGACGGACTGCACATCGATATACCCCACGGTCATAGTGTGCCCGCACCGTGCAACAGCAAAAGCCGGATGAGCAGAATAAGCAGTTATGTCGGACGAGATCAGTCAGTTCCCCGTTGTCGCATTGAGCGAGCTGATCGCTGAGCTGCCATCAGACACGGTCATCACCGATCCAGCCCTGATGGACAACTACCGCTATGACTGGGCGCGCGATCCCAATGCCGGTGTCCCCCTGGCGGTGGTTCGTCCGCGCCAGACGAGCGAGATCCAGGTGGTGATGCGCTGGGCGAGCACCCATCAGGTGCCGGTCGTGCCACGCGGGGCCGGCAGCGGTCTGTCCGGTGGATCTTCAGCGGTGGCTGGCGGATTGGTCGTGAGCCTGGACCGGATGGGCAGTATCGAGATCGATGCCAGCGCCCGGGTGGCCATCGTCGAGCCCGGCGCGCTGAACGCCGCGGTCAAGACCGCGGCCCGGGAACACGGCCTGTGGTACCCGCCCGATCCATCGTCGTTCGAGATGTGCTCCATCGGGGGCAACATCGCCACGAACGCCGGCGGACTGTGCTGCGTGAAATACGGCGTGACGACCGACTACGTGGTCGGCCTTGACCTGGTGCTGGCTGATGGCACCGCAATCTCCCTCGGCGGCCCGCGGTTGAAGGATGTGGCCGGCCTGTCCCTGCTCAAGCTTTTCGTTGGCAGCGAAGGGACACTGGCCATCGTGACCAAGGCGCTACTCAGGCTGGTGCCACTCCCGCGTCCCGCCGCCACGCTGGTCGCATTCTTTCCGACCGTCGCCGCCGCCGCGAACGCGGTCGTCGCTATCACCCAGCAGTGCCGTCCGTCCATGCTCGAATTGATGGACAACGCCTCCATCAATGCCGTCGAGGACTACACCAAGATGGGCCTGGATCGGACCGCCGGCGCTCTGTTGCTGGCTCAGTCCGACGCCGGCGGCGCAGCTTCCGACGTCGACATCGCTTTGATCGAGGAAGTCTGCCGGGCTCACGGCAGCTTGGACTGTCTGAGCACCACTGACCCTGCTGAAGGTGAGGCCTTTGCGGCCGCTCGCCGCGCTGCCTTCCCGGCCATCGAGCGACTCGGACGCCTTCTGCTTGAGGACGTCGGAGTGTCGATCCCGAAACTTCCGGCACTGTTAGCCGGAATCACCGATATTTCCAAAAGAAACGACACCACAATCGCTGTGGTCGCCCATGCCGGGGACGGCAACACCCATCCCCTGATCGTCTTCGATCCGAATTCGGTCGAGGCTGAAGTCAGAGCGCAGCGGGCGTTCGAGGAGATCATGACGTTGGCTCTGGCCCTAGGTGGGACGATCACCGGAGAACACGGTGTCGGACGTCTGAAGAAGAGCCACCTGCCCGACCAGCTCGGTCCTGACGTGATGGCTCTGACCCTGCGTATTAAGAACGCCCTTGATCCGCTGAACATTCTCAACCCTGGAGTGATCCTGTGAGCCCTCGCCGACCGACTCGCACCGTTCCCACCGTCCTGCTTCCAGGAGCAGGCGTCGGCCATGGTGGGCAGTGGCAGAGCTGGCTGGCCGATCACTTGACCGACGCCGGCCGGATCGTGGTTTCCCCCAAGCCCGCCGGTCATATCCTCACCGACCGGGTAGCGGCCCTGCGAGCGTGTCTGGCGGATTTCCCGGATGACGGCTTTGATGTCGTCGCTCATTCGGTGACCTGCCTGTTGTGGTTGCACCACGCGGCCACGCTGGCCGATTCCCCGGACGGGCCGCGCCCGGCACGGGTCGCGCTGGTAGCGCCACCCTCGCCGGAGCAGCCGATGCCGCCGTTCGAATCGTTCTATCCGGTTCCCCTGAACATCGATGCGGTTCGACAAGCGGCCGACGGCACCGTTCTGGTGGGCGGGGACCAGGATCCCCTGTGCCCGGAAGGCGTAGCGACCGCCTACGGAGCCCCGCTGAAGATGGCGACCACCGTCATCCCCGGAGCCGGACACATCGATGCCGACGCGGGATTCGGCCCGTGGCCAGCCGTTCTCGACTGGTGTGGCCGCGACAATCTCGCGTTCATCGCCTGAGAAACCACCCGAGCGGACGAGCCAATCAATTCAGGTGCCGACGGCCTTGCCGGAGGTTCACGCCAAATAGTTCCGCGTTTCTCGTCATAGTTGAACTGGTTTTTCCTTCATAAGAGTGGGTCCGCGCTAGCCAACTGACCCTCACGCGGAGGAAGAACAAAATGACGATTGCGGAATCAGCGCTCACCCAGGCGGCCCACCCGGACGAGAATCCCTCGACCGAAGCGGACGATTCGGTTCTCGACGGCGAAAGGGTCGATTCACTTCCCCGTTCGCCTGGCCGCCACCGTCCACCGACGAGCAAGAATTCGACCTCGCTTACGGGCAAGCTCGTGGCCCTGCTCGCGGCGGCGGCGCTCATCGGCATTGGCACCGCCGCCGCAGCGGCCACCCACAGTTCTGGATGTGACAACTGCGCCGCCGGAATCCGACTGCAGGGAACGTTCTTCGGTGCCTTCGAACAGGATGCTGCCAACGGGTCCGGTCCCCAGCTGTATCGCATCACCACCGCGCGCAGTCGCATCGTTTCCGGAGAGGTCAGGCAATCGTCCTCGGACAGCCCGATCGCCGCGGCCGACGCTCCGGTGTGGGCGAGTTTCATCAACCAGTCCGACCGCCACAGTTCAAGCGATCAAGCGGCGGTGGCCATCCGGATCGCGCGCGACATCGGTAAGGACGACAGCGGCTGGCGGGCTGCGAACGACACCCTGCGGTCACGCTCGGACGCTCTGTGGAGCGAGGCGGAGCGCCTGGCCGGACCGTACACAACTGTGGCTCAACACAACGATGACAACACGGTCACGGTACGAGTGCGTGCGGCCAGCGGCGCCGGAGTGGCGGGGGCACCCGTTCAGCTGACCTGGACGAACGCAATCGGCCCTACCGAGGTGAGCACCCTCGCCGACGGGAACGCCCTTATCGTGTATACCGCGGGGACCGGATCGGTCGGGGTTCGAGCCACCACCACACAGCTTCCGGCGGCAACGCTGCAGGCCTACCGTCGGACATCAGACACCCTGCCGAACGCGGTCAGCATCGGAGAGCCGAGCGTCACCACGGCCACAACCGCGGCGTGGAAGTTCGGTGTTCCCTCAGAGGTGAAGATCATCAAACGAGAAGTCGGTACAGCGAAGGCTTATCCAGGTGCCACCTATCTGTTCAGTGATCGTCTGGGGGGCAAGCCGTTCGCCACGGTAACGACGGCGGCGACCCCGATCTCGGTCCCGGACCTGGCTGGCCGGATGGGTACGACCGTCTACTACCGCGAGGTCCCGAGCGCGAATTCGGCGATCTATCCGGCCAAGCCCGGTAGCTTCTTCGTGGGCAACGACGGCAGCCTTGTCAACCTGGACATCAAGACGGCCTTGTGTCCCCCGCCCTGACGTCGGAATCGGCCGCGGTGCGCACCATTCGGGACTGCTGAACTCGGTCCAGCAACACAGCGTCGGGCGGGTAGCCGACTCGCAATAGGGTCAGGCCGTGGGCCGGTGCCACTCGCACGGAGTCCTCTCGACGGGACCGATTGAGCAGGCTCGCCGGCCACTCGACCGGGCGGCGACCTTCGCCGACGGCCGCCAGTGCCCCGACCAGCGAACGCACCATCGAATGACAGAACGCGTCCGCTCGAAAGTCGATGATCACCTGATCCTCGACCCGCAACACCTGCAGTTCCTGCAGCGTCCGGATGGTGGTCGCGCCTTCGCGGCCCCGGCAGAACGCCGCGAATTCGTGTAGTCCAAGCAGCATCTGGGCCGCGCGCTGCATGCGTTCGGCGTCCAGGCCGTGTTTCCAGGCCGCGACGTCGTGCCGGCTCAGCGGCATCGTTCCGTAGGCTGCGTCGCTGATGCGGTAGCGGTAGTGACGCCAGACGGCGCCGAAACGGGCATCGAAATGTTCCGGTGCCCGAGCTGCGGACAGCACCCGGACGTCGGGCGGCAGGATCCCTGTCAAGCTCCGGATGGCGGTCGGTCTGATCTCATCCCACCGTTGGATCGGCACATCGCAGTGAGCAACCTGCCCGACAGCGTGCACCCCGGCATCCGTGCGTCCGGCCACCACCAGCGCCACTCGATCGAGGCCGAACAATGTCTCTAGCGCGTCCTGCAGGGTGGCTTGCACGGTACGTCGGCCCGGCTGCGTCGCCCAACCTGAGAAGTCTCCACCGTCGTAAGCGATATCCAGACGGATACGAACGAGCCCACTTTCCCCGTCAGGGAGAGTGGGCTCGTTTCGATCAGTCATGCCGCCGGTCGGCTACTTGCCGTCCGTGTCTGCTTCGTCGGACTCTGCTTCGTCGGACTCTGCTTCGTCGGTGTCTGCTGCGTCATCAGCCAGCAAATCCGAGCCGGCATCGTCAGCCGCGACCTCATCAACTGCGTCAGCGTCGGCCTCCGCAGCCGCCTCGGCCTCCGCAGCCTCGTCGGCAACCTTGGCCGCAGTCGCGGACTCCTGCTTAGCATCCTCGGCGATCTCAGCAGTAGCACCGGTTGGGGCCTTCTTCGGGGCCGACTTGGTGCCGCGAGCCCGTTCAGCCTCGCGGACGACCTTGGCCGTAGCGCTGAGTTCTTCGACCAGCTCGATGATGACCATCGGAGCGTTGTCACCCTTGCGCGGGCCGACCTTGATGATGCGGGTGTAGCCACCGGGACGTTCCGCGAACTTCGGACCGATCTCGGCGAACAGCTTGTGCACGACGTCCTTGTCCCGCACGACCGTCAGAACCTGACGACGAGCATGCAGGTCACCGCGCTTGGCGAAGGTGATGAGCTTCTCGGCCAGCGGGCGTAGCCGCTTGGCCTTCGCCTCGGTCGTGGTGATCCGGTCGTGTTCGAACAGCGACGTGGCCAGGTTGGCCAGCATCAGCCGCTCGTGGTCCGGACTGCCGCCGAGGCGAGGACCCTTGGTGGGCGTGGGCATGTCGTACTCCTAGTAGGTGTTAGAGCTCTTCGGTCTCGGCGTAGTCGATGTCGTCGCCGTCATCGCCGTACTGATCGTTGCCATAGGAATCGACGACCGCGTTCAGGTCGAATCCGGGCGGGCTATCCTTCAGCGCCAAGCCGAGGCCGGCCAGCTTGATCTTGACCTCGTCGATCGACTTCGAACCGAAGTTGCGAATGTCCAGCAAATCAGCTTCCGAGCGGCCCACGAGCTCACCCACGGTGTGGATGCCCTCGCGCTTGAGGCAGTTGTAGGAACGAACGGTGAGATCCAGTTCCTCGATCGGCATCGAGAATGCGGCGATATCAGCGACCTCGGTCGGCGACGGGCCGACGTCGATGCCCTCAGCCTCTTCGTTCAGTTCGCGCAGCAGGCCGAACAGCTCGACCAAGGTGTGGCCGGCCGAGGCGACAGCGTCACGCGGGCTGATCGAGGACTTGGTCTCCACGTCGACGACGAGACGATCGAAGTCGGTCCGCTGCTCGACGCGAGTCGCTTCTACGGCGTAGGTGACCTTGAGGACCGGTGAGTAGATCGAGTCAACCGGAATCCGGCCGATCTCTTGACCGGGCTGCTTGTTCTGGACCGACGTGACATAGCCGCGGCCGCGCTCGACGACCAGTTCGATCTCCAGGCGACCCTTCTTGTTGATCGTGGCGATCTTCAAATCGGGGTTGTGGACGGTCACTCCGGTCGGCGGGGCGATGTCGGCGGCCGTCACTTCACCGGGTCCCTGCTTGCGCAGGTACATCACAACCGGCTCGTCCGAGTCCGAGGACACGACGAGTTCCTTGAGGTTCAGGATCAGGTCGGTGACGTCTTCCTTGACGCCTTCGACGGTCGTGAACTCGTGCAGGACGCCGTCGATGCGAATGCTGGTGACGGCGGCCCCTGGAATCGAGGACAGCAACGTGCGTCGCAGCGAGTTGCCGAGCGTGTAGCCGAAGCCGGGCTCGAGCGGCTCGATGACGAACTTGGATCGGTTGTCGGCGATGACCTCTTCGGTCAACGTCGGGCGCTGAGAAATCAGCAAGGTGATACTCCTTTGGACGAGGGCGACCGCTATATGACGCCCGGATCGATATTCAGTTGTGGGCGCAGTTGCACAAACAGCAACGACACCGGATGCAACGAGCGGTAGCCCGTTACTTCGAGTAGAGCTCGACGATCAGCTGCTCGGTGAGCGGGATGTCGATCTGAGCACGCTCGGGAAGCTGGTGTACGAGAATGCGCAGCCGCGACGGGATGACTTGGAGCCAGGCCGGCACCGGCCGGTCGCCCAGGGTCTCTCGCGCGATGATGAACGGAGTGGTTTCCAATGACTTCGGCTTGACGTCGATGATGTCCAGCGGGGAAACCCGGTAGCTGGGGATGTCGACCTTGTGGCCGTTGACGAGGAAGTGGCCATGGCTGACCAGCTGCCGGGACGCACGCCGGGTACGAGCCAGGCCGGCCCGGTAGACGACGTTGTCCAGGCGGGATTCCAGGATCTGCAGCAGGTTGTCGCCGGTCTTGCCCTTACGACGCGCAGCCTCCTTGAAGTAGTTCGAGAACTGCTTCTCCAGGACGCCGTAGGAGTACTTGGCCTTCTGCTTCTCCTGCAGCTGCAGCAAGTACTCGCTCTGCTTGACGCGAGCGCGACCGTGCTGGCCGGGCGGGAAAGGACGACGCTCGAAGGCGGCGTCGCCGCCGACCAGGTCAACGTTGAGACGGCGAGAGATACGGGTCGCCGGTCCGGTGTAACGAGCCATTTAAATCAAACCCTCCGGCGCTTGGACGGACGGCAGCCGTTGTGGGGCTGCGGAGTGACGTCAGAAATCGTGCCCACTTCCAGGCCGGTGGCCTGCAGCGAACGGATCGCGGTCTCACGTCCCGAGCCGGGGCCCTTGACGAAGACGTCGACCTTCTTGACGCCGTGCTCCTGCGCTTTACGGGCGGCACTTTCGGCTGCCATCTGGGCTGCGAAGGGGGTCGACTTACGCGAGCCCTTGAAGCCGACGTGGCCGGACGAGGCCCAGCTGATCACGTTGCCCTGGGGGTCGGTGATGGACACGATGGTGTTGTTGAAGGTGCTCTTGATGTGAGCGTGGCCGTGCGCAACGTTCTTCTTTTCTTTGCGGCGGACCTTTTTCACGGCACCAGTGCCGCGAGCCTTGGGAGGCATAAGCAATTACTCCTGATGGGTGTCGAAGCGAAGGAGAGCAGTAGTACCCGGACGGGTGGCTACTTCTTGGCTTTCTTCTTGCCGGCGATTGTCTTCTTCGGTCCCTTGCGGGTGCGGGCGTTGGTCTTCGTGCGCTGCCCGTGCACCGGCAGGCCGCGGCGGTGCCGCAGACCCTGGTAGCAACCGATCTCGATCTTGCGGCGAATGTCGGCCGCAACCTCGCGGCGGAGGTCACCTTCGACTTTGTAGTTGCCCTCGATGTGGTTACGCAGAATCACCAGCTGCTCATCGGTGAGGTCACGCGCCCGCAGATCCGGGCTGATGCCGGTTGCTTCGAGGGTTTGCTTGGCCCGAGTCGGGCCGACGCCGTAGATGTAGGTGAGTGCGATGACCATGCGCTTCTCGCGCGGTAGGTCAACACCAGAAAGACGTGCCATTCGGGGCATTCTCCTTCGGTTCTTCGGAGGTCTTGAGCGCATCCGCCCATCCGTGCCCTAACAGATGGCCCAGGCCTCCGACCCGGGGTGACCCTGCTTCACGATTGCTCGAGAGCCAGGGAGGAGTGCGCTCGCTGGGGTAAAGCGGGTACTAACCCTGCCGCTGCTTGTGGCGGAGGTTGTCACAGATGACCATGACCCGACCATGGCGACGAATGACCTTGCACTTGTCGCAGATCGCCTTGACGCTTGGCTTGACCTTCACGGCCGTTCTCCTGAATGTCGTACACGGCTGATCCCCGGTTGAGAACCAGCCTCCATCGATCGGTTACTTGTAGCGGTAGACGATGCGTCCGCGTGTGAGGTCGTAGGGCGACAGCTCAACAACGACCCGGTCCTCGGGGAGGATCCGGATGTAGTGCTGCCGCATTTTGCCGCTGATGTGAGCCAGCACCTTGTGTCCGTTGCTCAGTTCCACCCGGAACATCGCATTGGGCAAGGGCTCGACCACCCGGCCTTCGACCTCGATGGCCCCATCTTTCTTGGCCATATCCTCCGCATTTCGCTCGTTCTGGCACGCCACAATGAACGTGTCGATCAATGAGGACGCGCGATGCCGAACTCTGACGAGTGCGAACTACGTCCTAGTGCTGCCGTTGAGGGCCGATCCCCTACCCGCGGCCACAGCGGGGCTCCCGAATTGCAGAGCGAAGAAATCGGCGACAGGCACCAACGGATGAGTCTACTTCCTCGGCGTCCCCTGGACCAAACGGGTGCCAAAACCGGGTCAGCGGGCCGACCGGTGCCTCAACCCGTCTAGAACCACCCGTAACAGTCGGTCGGCCAGCTCGGTGTCCCCCGATGCACTGACCGCCACGCCACCAACCAGCTTGAGCACATCCAGGAGTTCGACATCGCTGCGGATCTCACCCGAGACCTGCGCCCGCTCCAGCAGCGGCTCGCCCGCCGTCCAGATCGCGGTATGGCAAGAGCTGAACAGATCCGACTGGACACCCATCGTGTCGACCAGCTCGGTCCAGAGAGCTCGCTTGGTCGTCCCGTAGGTCACGAAGCGCCGCAACCAGGCTTCGAGCGCGGCGACCGGTTCGAGGGGCGCCAGTTCCGCGGCGGAATCGCACAGGGCCTGCACTTCCTCTAGATATACGGCCTCCAACAGGGCCTGACGCGATGGGAAGTGTCGGTAGAAGGTGCCCGTTCCAACCCCAGCCCGCTTCGCGACGTCATCCAGCGCCACGCCGGTTCCGGCCTCGGCGAAAAGCTCGCGGGCGGCCTTGATCAAGGAGTCGTAATTGCGGCGGGCATCCGCACGCTGTGGACGCCGGCTGATCGTCTGCACAACGGGAGCGGTCATTGCCTTACTCCTTCCGGCCCGCGAATCCTCATCGATCTGGTGTTCGGTTCTTACTTGCTAAACGGAGATATCCTCCGTATTGTAATCGGAGGTGGCCTCCACTTTACCTCACAACGCATTCGATCCACATCCTGCGAAAGGATGGCCTGCACATCATGCCTTCATCAGTTACCCAAAGGCTGCCAGTCGCTTCTTTCCCAGTCGACGTCGGTGACGGTGCCGACGGCGCGCGAACGAGTTCCGCCCGAGCGGCAAACATTGCCCTGATCGTGATCCTGATCTGCCAGCTCATGGTTGTGCTGGACGCGACAGTGGTCACGGTGGCGATGCCCAGGATCCGAGAATCACTCGACTTCTCTCCCACCAGTCTGTCCTGGGTTCAGAACGCGTACAGCCTGACCTTCGGCGGCCTGCTCCTGCTCGGCGCCAGAGCCGGGGATCTGCTAGGTCGGCGACGTACCCTCATCGGTGGCATCGCTCTGTTTACTGTTGCGTCCCTGTTCGGCGGGTTGGCCCAGTCGGCCGAGTGGTTGTTAGTCGCCCGAGCCCTACAAGGTGTCGGCGCCGCCTTCGCATCGCCGGCCACGCTGGCGCTGCTCACCTCACGATTCAGCGAAGGTGCAGACCGGCTGCGTGCATTGGGACTGTTCACCGCGGTCTCCGCGGGTGGTGCGAGCGTTGGGCTCGTCGCCGGCGGGATGCTCACCGAATGGGCGACCTGGCGCTGGGCCCTGCTCATCAACGTGCCGATCGGCATCCTGTTGATCGCGCTGGCGCCGCGCTACCTGCCCGAGACGGTGCGCCAGTCCGGCCGCTTCGACTTCGGCGGTGCCGCCACCTCGACGGTTGGCGTCGGCGCCATCGTCTACGGGTTCGTGCGGTCGGCCTCGGACGGGTGGACCGATCTTGGCACGCTGATCGCTTTCGTCGGCGGGGTGGCGTTGCTCGCGCTATTTCTCGTCCTAGAACTTCGAGCCGATCAGCCCATCACTCCGCTGCGACTCCTGACCGACCGGGTCCGGTCGGCCTCATTGCTGGGCCGGCTGCTGCTCGCCGCGACGATGTTCGGGATGTTCTTCTTCCTGACCCAATACCTTCAGGGCGTTCTCGGCTACAGCCCGCTCAAGACCGGGTTTGCCTTTATCCCGATGAGTGCCGCGGTCTTCCTCGCGGCTCGGGTGGTTTCGAGACTGATGCCGATCATCGGCGCCGGAAGGTTGATGATCGGCGGCGCCGCTGTCAGCCTGATCGGCATGCTTTGGCTGACTGGGATCGGAGATAACTCCGCCTATCTACCGGACATTCTCGGGCCCATCATCATCTTCGGAATCGGCGCGGGGACGGCGTTCATGCCATTGACGAGCACGGCCCTGGCCGGGGTCCCGAGCCAGGACGCCGGGGCGGCATCCGGCCTGATCAACGTCACGCAGCAAGTCGGTGGCGCCTTGGGGCTGTCGATTCTGGTGACGGTGTATGGGACGGCCAGTCGCAATGAGGGCCGGCACCCTCTGGCCGGCCTCAGCGCAGTTGCGCAGCAGCGCCACGATCTGGCTCAGGCAGTGTCCACCTCGTTCATCGCGTCCTCGGTCTTCGCGGCCGCGACGTTGCTGGTCGTGGCGACGGCGACTCTTCGGCGGCGGGCGACCGTCGGATAGTGGGCGTCTGATCAGACACGAACAATAACCCGGGCGGGCAGTCCAGAGCAGTTTCGATCGCCCGCCCGGTTCGCTCGCTGCAACCGGCCCGGCGGCCGGTGATCAAATGGTTGACGGTCGAATGACTCAATCCGGCCTGCGCGGCCAGACCGCGGCCTGACACCCCCTTCATCAACAAGTACTGCTTCAACATCTCGCGACTGCGCAACTTCATGACGATCCCCGGCTGTCATCGACGGCGCCCCCTAACCGACTGGTCGTGTTTGTGCTCTCTGTTGTGCCCGTGCGGAACCGCTGATCCTATTCGCTTTCGTCTGACGTCGTCTGTTTTATCAGACACTAGGCGTGTCCATACGCCCCCTCGGACCGCAGCCGGTCCATTACCTGATCAGCTGCCACACGTCTTGTCAGCACCACCTCCGCCCCCCGCTGACTGCCCGGCTGTCTGCCCGCTGACTGCCCGGTTGTCTGCCCGCTGACTGCCCGGCTGTCTGCCCGCTGACTGCCCGGTTGTCTGCCCGCTGCCTGCCCGCTGTCGGCCCGCCGTCGGCCAATGTCCGCACCGTGTCCGCACCGTGTTGCACTGTGTCTGCACCGTGTCTGCACTGTGTCTGCACTGCCTAGATCAACAATGCCCGTAAGAACGGGCCCACGAGCTCCCGAGTGCGCGCTAGTGTCTACGCCATGTCTGCAACGGCATCCGCCTCAAACCCCCCATGTCAGGACTCGAGCACATGAGTGAGCTGTCCGAACTGCTGTCGGCTTCCAACACCCAAGGGCTCAGCGCGCGCTCCATCGCCCGCGCGGCCCAGGACCTCGGGTACACGCTTAATCACGACACCGCGGCCCGGTATCTGCGGGGTGATCACGGCCGACCCGACGAGCCAACCCTGGTTGCGCTGTCGAGCGTCATGAATGTTCCGCTATCCAAACTGCGCCGGGCGGCTTCGCTGCCGGCCGATGTTACCGAGCCCTATCGCCCGCCGGCGGAGGCCAGTCGGCTGAGCCGACGCCAGCGACGCGCCGTGGACGAGATCATCCGAGCGATGCTGGAGGCGCCGGCCGAGTCCGCCCTCAGCGAGCCGAAGGCATCCCAGCGAGTATCGGGTCGCGGGTCGGTAGTGGCGATGGACCCGCGTCGCGGTACCAAGGCGCCCGCCAAGGCGCCCGCCAAACAAGCCGCCCGGACGGCGGGAAAGACGGCCGCTGAGCCGGTGGCCAAGCAAGCCCGCAAGGCGGCAAACGTCAAGGCGACAACGGCGGCCGCCCGGCGGGGAGCCATGGAACGGACGTAGCTGGGAAGAAGTGTCGGACGGTGGGTTGACACTGCGGGGATGACTGTCACCGGTGCCCGTCCTGTCGATGTTTCTGGATTCCGTTCGAGCTATGACCCCTGGGTCGACCTGCAGCGGACGTGGCCGCACGTCCGGGTCGTGATAGAACCCATGCGCGGCAATCTGCTCGGCGAGGTGCGCGAGGACGGTGGGCTGATCGCTCTCCGGGCTGGGACAACCCTGGCCCAGCGACGTTGCACGTTGGCACACGAACTGATTCACCTTGAACGTGGCATCCGGGACTGCGGGCCCTGGTTGCTGCGGGAGGAACAGCTGGTGCACGCCGAGGCGGCGCGCCGGCTAGTCACCTTGGAGGCGTTGTGTCGCGCCATTCGCTCCCTGGGCCGCGCCGATCAGCTGGCCGAGCTGGCCCAAGTGCTGGACGTGGACTCCGAGACGTTGCAGCTACGGCTCACCCGGTTGGACCGTCGTGAGCGAGCTCGGGTTCGAAACGGGCTTCGTGGGTTGGGATCAGTCTGGAACCTGGCCTGACGACGCCGCACGAAGACCACGCGGACGATAGCTTCGTGAGTGGGCCGGTCAGTCGGCGATCGCCGACACCGGTACACCACGTGCTGACAACTCTGCCCGGCCACCGTCCTCAGCTGTCAGCACCCATGGACCGTCTTCGAGCAAAGCCACCGTATGTTCCCAATGCGCGGCCCAGGAAGCATCCGTCGTGACGACCGTCCATTGATCGTCCAGCTCGCGGGTCTTTTCCGTTCCCAGGGTGAGCATCGGTTCGATAGCCAGGGCCATACCGGCCACCAGCTCGGGTCCGTGGCCGGCGCGACCGTAGTTCAAGATGTGGGGATCCATGTGCATCTGGGTGCCGATGCCGTGACCGCCATAGCCGGTGACGATCCCGTACTTGCCCGAGCGTTGTACGGAAGACTCAACGGCGTGAGATATGTCGGTCAAACGTCCTCCGACGGTTGCCGCGGCGATGCCGTCCCAGAGTGAAGTGCGGCAGGCGCGGGACAGTTCTTTGACCTCGCGGCTCACCGATCCGACCTCCACGCTCACCGCGGCGTCGCCGTGCCAGCCGTCGAGGATGGCCCCATAGTCGATCGAGATCAGGTCACCGTCGGCCAGGACGACCTCATCGCTGGGAATGCCATGCACGACGACGGCATTCACCGACGCACAGATGACGGCCGGGAACGGCGGAAATGAATAGTTGAGGAACGACGAGGTCGCCCCGTGCCGAGCGAGCACTTCGCGACCGATCCGGTCGAGTTCGGCGGTCGACGTCCCGCAGACGGCGGCGTCTGACATCTCTCGTAGGCCCTCGGCCACAACAAGGCCGGCGGCCCGCATTGACCGGATCTGGTCGACTGACTTCAATTCGATGGCGGCCTGGCGACGACGCATGTCAGGCCCCGGTCGCCTCGATCAGGGCCGAAATTGCCCGCTCCGTGACGTCTTCGACGGTCCCGAGCGCATCGACGACGACCAGCTGACCGCGGTTGGCGTAGAACTCGATCAATGGCGAGGTCTGTTCGGCGTAGACGTCGAGCCGGTGCCGCACTGTCTCGGCCTTGTCATCATCACGTTGGAACAGCTCCCCACCGCAGCGGTCACAGATGCCGGCGACGCTCGTCGGGTCGTACTCAACGTGCCAGATGTGACCGCATTTTCGGCAGGTGCGACGGCCCGACAGCCGCCGAACCACCTCTTCGCTGTCCACCTCGAGCTCCAGTACCACATCGAGCACCGCGCCCAGGTCACCGAGAATGGAATCGAGTTCGTAGGCCTGCGGGACGTTGCGCGGGAATCCGTCCAAGAGGAAGCCGGTGGCGGCATCCGGCTCACCCAGCCGGTCGCGCACCATCGCAATGGTGACTTCGTCCGGGACCAGATCACCGGCGTCCATGAACGACTTGGCGAGCTTGCCCAGTTCCGTACCACCAGAGACGTTGGCGCGGAAGATATCGCCAGTGGAGATCTTCGGGATCGAAAATCTTTCGGCGATGAACTCGGCCTGAGTGCCTTTGCCCGCGCCTGGCGGACCGACTAGAACCAGTCTCATCTAGCGCAGGAACCCTTCGTAGTTGCGCTGCATGAGCTGGCTCTCGATCTGCTTGACGGTGTCAAGCGCCACGCCAACCATGATCAGCACCGCGGTCCCGCCGAACGGGAAGTTCTGGTTGTTGCCTCCGGTCATCGAGAAGAAGAAGTTCGGCAGCACCGCCACAATTCCCAGGTAGATCGCGCCGGGCAGCGTGATCCGGGACAGCACGTACTGCAGGTACTCGGCAGTGGGTCGCCCCGGACGGATTCCAGGGATGAAACCACCATATTTCTTCATGTCATCGGCACGTTCTTCAGGATTGAAGGTGATGCCGACGTAGAAGTAGGTGAAGAAGATGATTAGCAGGAAGTAGGTCCCGATGTGGATCCAGGACTGCTGATTGAGCAGGTTGTTGTTAACCCACAGCTGCAATTTGGACGTCCCGTTGCCCTGCAGTTGAAGGATCAGCTGCGGGATGTACAGCAGTGAGGAGGCGAAGATGACCGGAATGACACCAGCCATATTGACCTTCAAAGGCAGGTACGTCGACGTTCCGCCGTACATCCGTCGCCCGATCATTCGTTTGGCGTACTGCACGGGAATTCGGCGCTGGGCCTGCTCGACGAACACCACCGCGGCGATGATCGCTAGTCCGAGCATGAGGATCAACACGAAGACGAAGGACCCAGAGGCGTTCAGAATCGCCTGGCCCTCGGACGGGATGCGAGCGGCGATCGAAGTGAACATCAGGATCGACATGCCGTTGCCGACACCCCGGTCGGTGATCAGCTCACCCAGCCACATGACGACCGCGGTGCCGGCGGTCATCGTGATGACCATGGTGCTGAGCGCGAACAGGCTGTCCTTGTAGAGCGGCGTGCAGTCGGTTACGCCTTGAAAAAGCTGACCGTTGCGGGCCAGCGCCACGAAGCCCGAGGACTGCAGGATGGCCAGCCCGATAGTGAGGTAACGGCTGTACTGCGTGAGCTTCTGCTGGCCGGCCTGGCCCTCTTTTTTCAGCTGCTCGAATCGTGGGATCACGACGACCAGGAGCTGAACGATGATGCTGGCGGTGATGTAGGGCATGATGCCCAGCGCGAAGACCGACAGCTTGAGTAGGGCTCCGCCCGAGAACAGGTTGATCAGCGAGTAGGCGGTTTGGTTGGCACCCGCGTTGGCTCCGCTGATGCAGGCCCGAATTGCCTTGCTATTGGTGTTGGGCGAGGGCAATGTGGCACCCAGCCGATACAGCAACACCATGGCCAGCGTGAAGACCAGCTTCTTGCGCAGGTCAGGCGTCCTGAATGCAGACGCAAAAGCGCTGAGCACACTTCCTCCTGCGCGGTGGGTTGGTTGACTCTGACGAACCGCTTACTGCCCAACAAAAGCTGATGTGCGACCTGCATGGAACTCGGTGGTGCCGGGTGCTCGCGCATCCGTCGATTTGTGAGCCGCCTGCTAAGCCGACAGTACGCCAGCGAGCCTAACAGCCGACCAGATTTCCCCACACCTTCCGGGGTATCCGCGGTGCCGATGACGTGTACTCAGCGAGCGGTCTTCAGCGACGCAAATCCCGTCAGTGGCCGTGGAAACCGGCGGGCCGGACAGTCAGACTGTCCGGCCCTGGTTGCCCCGTTGGAGCACCGCCACCCTTACAGAGTGGTGACACTTCCTCCGGCGGCCGCGATCTTGTCCGCCGCCGACGAGGAGAAGGCGTTCGCGGTGATGTTGAGCTTCACGCCCGACAGATCCCCGTTGCCGAGAACCTTCACCGGTGAACCCTTGCGTACCGCTCCGGCCGCGACCAGGTCGTCGATCGAAACATCTCCGCCCTTGGGAAACAGCTCAGCCAGCTTGGCGATGTTGACGACCTGAAACTCGACCCGGAATGCGTTGCGAAAGCCCTTGAGCTTCGGCAGCCGCATGTGGATCGGCATCTGGCCACCTTCGAAACCGGCCGGGACCTGATACCGGGCTTTGGTTCCCTTGGTTCCACGACCGGCAGTCTTGCCCTTGGACCCTTCACCGCGGCCGACACGAGTCTTGGCCGTCTTGGCGCCGGGAGCCGGACGAAGGTGGTGCACCTTCAATGGACCGTTAGCCATCGTTACTCAACCTCCTCGACCGAGACCAGATGGGTCACGGTCTTGACCATGCCGCGAATTTCGGGCCGGTCCTCTTTGACAACGACATCCCGAACGCGCTTAAGGCCCAGGGTGCGCAGCGTTTGACGCTGATTGTCCTTGGAACCGATTTCGGATCGGAGCTGGGTGATCTTCAAACGAGCCATGCCTCAGCGCCCCTGACCAGCGCGAGCCCGGAGCAGGCCGGCGGGAGCAACGTCCTCGAGCGGCAGCCCCCGTCGAGCGGCGACCTCCTCAGGACGGACAAGCTGCTTGAGCGCGGCCACCGTGGCGTGCACGATGTTGATCGGGTTGTCCGATCCGAGAGACTTACTCAACACGTCGTGGATGCCGGCGCATTCCAGCACGGCACGCACCGGTCCACCGGCGATCACACCGGTACCGGGGCTGGCCGGCTTGAGCAGGACGACGCCAGCCGCCTTCTCGCCCTGTACGGGGTGCGGAATCGTCTGCTGGATGCGAGGCACCTTGAAGAAGTTCTTCTTGGCCTCTTCTACGCCTTTGGCGATCGCGGCGGGAACTTCCTTCGCCTTGCCATAGCCGACGCCTACGGTGCCATCGCCGTCACCGACGACGACCAGAGCCGTGAAGCTGAAGCGGCGACCACCCTTCACGACCTTGGCCACCCGGTTGATGGTGACCACGCGCTCGAGCAGGGTGCTCTTTTCTGGCTGTGAGCCTCGGCCGCCGTCGCGACGGTCCCGACGCTCACCCGAGCGCTCGTTGGAGCGCTCGCCACCGGCCCGGTCGTTACCGCCGGTCCGGGCGCCACCGCGCTGAGATCCTTGGGTTGTGGAAGCCATCAGGCGTTCCCCTCACTGTGTAGCTGAACTATTGGGTCGCAAGCGACGGTTGTCGGCATCGTGATCAGAACTCCAAGCCGGCTTCGCGCGCCGCGTCGGCAAATGCCGCGATGCGCCCGGTATAGGTGTTGCCACCGCGGTCGAAGACGACCTGGGTGATACCCGCGGCTTTCGCGGACTCGGCCAGCTGCTGACCGATCTGCTTGGCCTGCGCGGTCTTGTCACCGTCGGTCAGCTTGTAGGTCGAGGCCCAGGCCAGTGTCACGCCGCGGCTGTCGTCCACAACCTGGACGAACAGATGACGAGCCGAACGACTGATGACCAACCGTGGGCGGGTAGTCGTGCCGACGACCTTCTTGCGAAGGCGGAAGTGGCGCCGTGATTTGGCCGTCCGGCGTACGGCGGAAACACCGGCCGAACGTCGGGCGCGCTTGACGATTGAAGAGGCTGACATGGCTTACTTACCCGTCTTTCCGGCCTTGCGGCGGATGACCTCACCCTGGTAACGCACGCCCTTACCCTTGTAGGGGTCCGGCTTGCGCAACTTACGGATGTTGGCGGCCACTTCACCGACCTTCTGCTTGTCGATTCCTTCGACCGCGAAGTGGGTCGGGTTCTCGACCTTGAACGAAATGCCCTCCGGCGCCTTCACGAGGACCGGGTGGCTGAAGCCGAGTGCGAATTCGAGATCCGAACCCTTGGCGACCACGCGGTAACCGGTTCCGACGATCTCCAGGTTCTTGATGTAACCCGTGGTCACACCGACGACCATGTTGGCGACCAACGTGCGCGAAAGGCCATGCAGCGCCTTGGACTCGCGCTCGTCGTTCGGACGCACCACGTTCAGGGTGCCGTCTTCCTGCGCCACCCGGATGGGGTCGGCGACGACATGAGAGAGGCTGCCCTTTGGTCCTTTGACCGTGACCTGCTGGCCGCTGATAGAAACTTCCACTCCGGATGGCACCGGGATGGGCAGTTTGCCGATACGAGACATCGCTTACTCCCCTACCAGACGTAGGCGAGGACTTCCCCGCCTACTCCACGCTTGGCGGCCTGCCGGTCAGTGACCAGACCGGACGAGGACGAGATGATCGCGATACCGAGGCCGCCGAGCACTCGGGGCAGGCCGGTCGACTTGGCGTACACCCGCAGACCAGGCTTGGACACGCGCCGGACACCGGCGATGCTGCGCTCACGATTCGGGCCGTACTTGAGATTGAGCGTCAGAACGCGGCCGGGAGCGTCGCCTTCGGCATCAGTGACCGTGAAGCCGGAGATGTAGCCCTGCTCCTGCAGGATCTCGGCGATGTGGCCCTTGAGCTTGCTGTGCGGCATCGCGACGGTGTCGTGAAAAGCCGAATTCGCGTTACGCAGACGGGTCAACATATCCGCGATGGGATCGGTCATCGTCATGAGCCGGCCTCGCTTTCGCGGGCGGTGTCGAGCATGGTCATCGCTGGTCTTACCTCTCTCGAGCGGTTCCCCGATCCGGCAGCGGATCGAGGCCTATCTCGATGTATATGAACAACCAGACAAGTTTGCCTGATCGGTGGCTCGATACGAAATCGAGCCGTTCAGTTAAAGGCGTAGCGGTTGCTGTGCCTTGTTTGGTGCGCCGTTTACCAGGACGACTTGGTGACGCCGGGCAATTCGCCGGCGTGCGCCATCTCGCGCAGGCAGATCCGGCACAGGCCGAACTTCTGGTACACCGAGTGCGCGCGTCCGCAACGCTGACAGCGGGTGTAACCCCGGACGGCAAACTTGGGCTTCTTGGCAGCCTTGTTCTTGAGCGCGGTCTTGGCCATGCTTAGTCCTCCTTGAACGGGAAGCCGAGAGCCCGAAGTAGCGCCCGTCCCTCTTCGTCGGTGCCGGCCGTCGTGACAACCGTGATGTCCATGCCTCGCTGGCGATCCACCGTATCCATGTCGATCTCGTGGAACATCGACTGCTCGGTGAGGCCGAAGGTGTAGTTACCGTTGCCGTCGAACTGCTTGGGCGAGAGCCCGCGGAAGTCACGGATACGGGGCAGAGCCAGGCTGAGCAGCCGGTCCAGGAATTCCCACATCCGATCCCCGCGCAGGGTTACCTTCGCTCCGATCGGCATACCCTCACGCAGCTTGAACTGCGCGATGGACAACCGAGCCTTCTGAATCAGAGGCTTCTGACCGGTGATCAGCGTCAGGTCGCGTACGGCGCCGTCCATCAGTTTGGCGTCCTTGGCGGCGGCACCGACACCCATGTTGACGACGATCTTGCTGACGCCGGCCACCTGCATCGGGTTGGCATAGGAGAACTGACTCTGCAAGGCCGGGACGATCTCATCCCGGTAGCGCAGCTTCAGCCGCGGAGGTACGGCCTTGGCCGTCGAGTCAGTGGCTGCTGAAGAAGCAGTCATCACAGATCCTTCCCGGTGCGCTTGGAAACACGCACGTTCTTGCCGGACTCCTCATCACGGCGGTAGCCGATCCGAGTTGCCGAATCACCTTCGACGACCATCACGTTGCTGACGTCGATCTTCGCTTCCTGGTGCACGATGCCGCCGGTCTTGGCGCCGCGGGCGTTCGCGGAAACCGGGGTGTGCTTGGTTACGCGGTTGATGCCCTCGACGATGACCTTGCTCTCGCTCGGAAATGCCGCGAGAACCTTGCCCTTCTGGCCCCGGTCTTTTCCGGCGATGACGACGACCTCGTCGCCCTTCTTGATTTTCATGGCTAGAGCACCTCCGGTGCCAGCGAGATGATCTTCATGAATCGCTTGTCCCGCAGCTCGCGACCGACCGGGCCGAAGATGCGAGTTCCGCGGGGCTCACCGTCGGCCTTGATCAGCACGGCCGCGTTCTCGTCGAACTTGATGTACGAGCCATCGGCACGCCGACGCTCCTTCACCGTCCGGACGATGACCGCCTTGACGACGTCACCCTTCTTCACGCCCGCGCCGGGCAGCGCGTCCTTCACGGTGGCGACGATGATGTCGCCGATGCCCGCGTAGCGACGACCTGAGCCGCCCAACACGCGGATGCAAAGAATTTCCTTCGCTCCGGTGTTGTCCGCGACGCGAAGTCGCGACTCCTGCTGAATCACAGCCGTACTCCCCAACTATCTAGTGGCTAACCAGGCCCACGAGCGGACCCTTACTATGCCGACTTGCCGTGTTGCTTGGCCTTACTACTTGGCCTTACTACTTGGCCTTACTACTTGGCCTTACTACTTGGCCTTACTACTTGGCCTTACTACTTGGCCTTTTCCAGGATCTCGACGACGCGCCAGCGCTTGGACGCCGACAGCGGGCGAGTCTCCATCAAGAGCACGCGGTCACCGACACCGGCGGTGTTCGCCTCGTCGTGCGCCTTGAGCTTGTTGGTACGGCGAATAACCTTGCCGTACAACGGGTGCTTGACCCGGTCTTCGACCGCAACGACGACGGTCTTTTCCATCTTGTCGCTGACGACCAGACCTTCGCGGATCTTGCGGTCTGAGGACCGTACTTCATTGGCAGCATTCGTCTCCGTCATGCCGCACCTCCTTCAGGGGCGACTGAGAGTCCGAGTTCACGCTCACGCAGGATCGTGTAGATCCGCGCGATCTCATGGCGCACGGTGCGCAGCCGACGGTTGTTGTCGAGCTGACCGGTCGCCATCTGAAAGCGAAGGTTGAACAGCTCTTCCTTGGATTCACGCAACCGGCTCTGCAGCTCGTCGTCGTGCAGCTCGCGCAGATCGCTCGTCTGACTGGTCGTCATCAGAACTCCTCCCGCTTCACGATGCGGCATTTCATAGGCAGTTTGTGGATGGCCCGGGTCAGGGCCTCTTTGGCCACAACCTCATTCGGGAACGAGAGCTCGAAAAGCACTCGTCCGGGCTTGATGTTGGCTACCCACCATTCCGGGGAGCCCTTGCCGGAGCCCATGCGGGTCTCGGCCGGCTTCTTGGTGATCGGACGGTCGGGGTAGACGTTGATCCACACCTTGCCGCCACGACGGATCCGCCGGTTAATCGCGATACGAGCCGACTCGATCTGCCGGTTGGTGAGATAGGCGGGCTCGAGAGCCTGGATGCCGTACTCACCGAAGGTGACGTGATTGCCACCCTTGGACATACCCTGTCGTTCCGGGTGGTGTTGCTTGCGGTGCTTGACCCGCCGTGGGATCAACATGACTAGCTCTCCGTAGTTTCGGTCGATGCGGCAACTTCAGGGGCCGCCTCAGCGATTGCAGTGTCCGCTACCTCGGCGACGGTGGCCTCAACGGCGGCGGTGTCCACTACTGGCGCTTCGGCCGGGCTCTCGATGACGGCACTCTCGACAGCGGCACCGTCGGTAACCGCACCGTCGGTAACGGCACCGTCGGTAACGGCACTGTCCACCTCGGGGCTTGCCGCGAACTCGGTGCCACCGGCGTCGGCGGCACGCCCGGCCTCAGTGGAAACCCCGGTGGTGCCTTGCGAACCCGAACGGCGCGGACGAGCCGGCCGATCACGACGCTGACGCAACGCTTCCGCGGCGACAGCCGCGTCCCGCTCGGCCTTGGAACCGGTGGGTACCTCACCCTTATAGATCCAGACCTTGACGCCGATCCGGCCGAAGGTGGTACGCGCCTCGTAGAAGCCGTAGTCGATGTTGGCGCGCAACGTGTGCAGCGGCACCCGACCCTCGCGGTAGAACTCCGAACGGCTCATTTCAGCGCCGCCGAGGCGGCCTGAGCACTGGACCCGAATGCCCTTGACGCCCGGGCTCTTGAGGGTGGACTGCATGCTCTTACGCATCGCGCGGCGGAAGCTCACGCGGTTGGACAGCTGCTCGGCCACACCTTGCGCGACGAGTTGGGCGTCCGCCTCAGGGTTCTTCACCTCGAGGATGTTGAGCTGGACCTGCTTGCCGGTGAGCTTCTCCAGCTCGCCACGGATCCGGTCGGCCTCGGCACCACGTCGTCCGATGACGATGCCCGGACGGGCGGTGTGGATGTCGACCCGGACCCGGTCACGGGTGCGCTCGATCTCAACCTTGGCAATGCCGGCCCGCTCCATGCCCTTGGACATCAAGCGACGCACCGCGACGTCTTCCATGACGTACTCGGCGTAGTTCTTGTCAGCGAACCAACGGCTCTTCCAGTCGGTGGTGATACCGAGGCGGAACCCGTTCGGGTTGACTTTCTGACCCATTTACTTCCCCTGCTCTTCGCGCGAGCGCTCATCGCTCAAATTCGTTCCGCTCCTCGGGGCGGCGCCCCTGCGATACTCACTCATCAGCGGGCGCTTCCCTTCTTCGTGTTCCGAGCCGCCGGCTTGTTGTTCCGAGCCGCTGGCTTGGACGACTTCGCGATGCGTTCGATGCTCTCGACCTCAATGGTGATGTGGCTGGTCCGCTTGCGGATCCGGTACGCCCGGCCCTGGGCCCGGGGCTGGAACCGCTTGAGGGTGGGGCCCTCGTCGACCCAGGCCCGGGACACGATCAGCGTGTCCTCGTCGAGGTTGAAGTTGTTGGTGGCATTGGCGATCGCCGAGGCGAGCACCTTGGCCACGGGCTCGGAGGCCGCCTGAGGTGCGAACTTCAGTACCGCGAGTGCGTCCACCGCAGGCTTGTTGCGGATCAAGTCGATGACTCGGCGCGCCTTCATGGGCGTGACGTTGACCTGCGAGCCGCGCGCGAATGCGGTGCGCACTTCCTCGTCAGTTGCGTTGGCTGCCATTGCGTCCTCTGTACTTTCGGTTTCTCTGGGCTGGCTTTATGAGCTGAGGGGCCGACTACCGGCGGGACCGGCGGTCGTCCTTGATGTGACCGCGGAAGGTGCGGGTCGGTGCGAATTCGCCGAGCTTGTGCCCGACCATGCCCTCGGTGACGAACACCGGCACGTGCTTGCGACCGTCGTGGACGGCAATGGTGTGGCCAAGCATGTCGGGGATGATCGTCGAGCGGCGTGACCAGGTCTTGATCACGTTCTTGGAGTTCTTGTCGTTCTGATCGTCGACCTTCTTCAGCAGGTGGCCGTCGACGAACGGGCCCTTCTTGAGACTTCTAGGCATCGCGCGAGGCTCCTCTTATCGCTTCTTGTTGCTACGACGACGGCGCACGATCATGGAATCGCTAGCCTTGCGGGTACGGGTTCGGCCCTCGGGCTTACCGGCCGGGTTCACCGGGTGACGACCGCCAGAGGTCTTACCCTCACCACCACCGTGCGGGTGATCCACCGGGTTCATGGCGACACCACGGACAGTCGGGCGCTTGCCCTTCCACCGCATCCGACCAGCCTTGCCCCAGTTGATGTTGCTCTGTTCGGCGTTACCGATCTCGCCGACGGTTGCCCGGCAGCGGACGTCGACATTGCGAATTTCGCCTGAGGGCATCCGCAACTGTGCGTACGGGCCGTCCTTGGCGACCAGCTGCACGCTGGCTCCGGCCGAACGAGCGATCTTAGCGCCGCCACCGGGACGGAGCTCGATGGCGTGCACCGTGGTACCGACCGGGATATTGCGCAGCGGCAAGGCGTTACCGGGCTTGATGTCAGCGCCGGGACCGTTCTCGACCGCATCGCCCTGGCTGAGATTGCGAGGGGCCAGAATGTAGCGCTTCTCGCCGTCGGCGTAGTGCAGCAGCGCGATGCGAGCGGTGCGGTTCGGGTCGTATTCGATGTGAGCGACCTTGGCCGGCACGCCGTCCTTGTCATTGCGACGGAAGTCGATCACCCGGTAGGCCCGTTTGTGACCGCCGCCCTGATGACGGGTGGTGATCCGGCCCGTGTTGTTACGACCACCCTTGCTGTGCAGTGGCCGCACCAAGGACTTCTCGGGCTCGGTACGCGTGATTTCGACGAAGTCGGCGACCGACGAGCCACGGCGGCCCGGAGTAGTCGGCTTGTATTTACGAATTCCCATGAGTGTTCTGCCTTTGTCTCAGTCGCTCAGCTAGCCGGCCCGCCGAAGACCTCGATGCGGTCCCCCTCGCGGAGGGTGACGACCGCGCGCTTGATGCTCTTGCGCTGGCCGTAGCCGAATCGGGTCCGTTTGCGCTTGCCCTGGCGGTTGAGAGTGTTCACGCCGGTGACCTTGACGTTGAACACCTTCTCAACAGCGATCTTGATCTGCGTCTTGTTGGCATCCGGGTGGACGTCGAAGGTGTACTTGTTGTCGTCCAGCAGGCCGTAGCTCTTCTCCGAGATGACTGGAGCGAGCAATACGTCGCGGTGATCGTCGAACATCAGCTGCTCTCCTCTTCGGCGGTCTCGGCCTCTTCGGCGGTCTCGGCCTCTTCGACGTCAGCCGTCTCAGCCTCAGCGATTTCAGCCTCTTCGACGTCAGCCGTCTCAGCCTCGACCGAAGTCGCGGCGCCCTTGGCGGTCTTGCCGGTCGCCGGGCCGGCGATGAAGGCTTCCAATGCCGAGGTTGTGAACACCACGTCATCGGCAACCAACACGTCATAGGTGTTGAGCTGGCCAGGTTCAAGGATGTGCACGCTGGGGTTGTTGCGCAGGCTCATCCAGCCGACCTCGTCGGTGCGCTCCAGGACCACCAGGACGTGCCGGTTGTCGCTGATCGCGGCCAAGGCTGCGGTTGCGGCCGAGGTCGAGGGCGTGTCGCCACTGACCAAAGACGTCACCACGTGGACGCGACCGTTGCGGGCCCGGTCGGACAATGCACCGCGCAAAGCGGCAGCCTTCATCTTCTTGGGGGTCCGCTGGTCATAGCTACGGGGATGCGGGCCGTGGACAACGCCACCGCCGGCGAACTGAGGCGCGCGGGTCGAGCCCTGGCGGGCCCGGCCGGTGCCCTTCTGGCGATACGGCTTCTTGCCACCACCACGGACATCGGCGCGAGTCTTGGTCGAAGCGTTACCCGAGCGGGCGGCCGCAAGCTGAGCCACGACGACCTGATGCATCAGGGCGATATTGGCCGGTACGTCGAAGATCTCAGCCGGAAGCTCGATCGACTTCTTCTTGGCCTTCTCGTTGGCGGGGTTGATGACATCAACGGTGAGCGACATCGGATCAGCCCTCCTTCACTGGCGACTTGACCGCGTTGCGGACGAAGACGAGACCACCCTTGGGACCGGGGACCGCGCCCTCGATGAGCAGCAGACCGCGCTCGGTGTCGACCTTGACCACGCGCAGGCTCAGCGTGGTCTGGCGATCAACACCCATCCGGCCCGACATGCGCATGCCCTTGAACACCCGTCCAGGCGTCGAGCAGCCGCCGATCGAACCCGGCTTGCGGTGGTTGCGGTGTGAACCGTGGGAGGACGACACGCCGTGGAATCCGTGGCGCTTCATGACACCAGCGGTGCCCTTGCCCTTGGTCGTTCCGGTGATGTCGACCGAGGCGCCGTCGGCGAATACTCCGTCGAGCGTGATCTCGGCGCCGAGCTCGTAGCCTTCGATCGAGTCGGTGCGGAGCTCGACCAGGTGGCGACGCGGAGTGACACCGGCTGCCGCGAAGTGTCCGGCCACCGGCTTGGTCACCTTGCGCGGGTCGATTTGACCGTAGGCAAGTTGAACCGCGGTGTAGCCGTCCTTCTCCTGGGTGCGGATCTGGGTGACGACGCAGGGCCCGGCCTTGACCACCGTGACCGGAATCATCCGGTTGTTGGCGTCGAAGACCTGGGTCATGCCGAGCTTTTCGCCCAGCAGTCCCGATCGAGGACTAGACGTGGATTTAGACATTGGAATCTCTCGCTGTTTCGCCGCTGCTACTGAATGTTGACGTCGACGGAAGCCGGCAGGTCGATGCGCATGAGCGCGTCCACCGTCTTGGGTGTCGGGTCGAGGATGTCAATGAGTCGCTTGTGGGTACGCATCTCGAAGTGCTCGCGGCTGTCTTTGTACTTGTGGGGCGAGCGGATGACGCAGTAGATGTTCTTCTCCGTGGGCAGCGGCACCGGGCCGACCACACGAGCGCCGGTACGCGTCACGGTCTCAACGATCTTGCGCGCGCTGGCGTCAATGGCCTCGTGGTCATAGGCCTTGAGCCGGATGCGGATCTTTTGTCCAGCCATAGTGGCTTTCTCATCCTTCACTGTTCTAGATGCGTACTGCCTGGGTTCGAGCTCGCGGTGCTGAAGTTGTCAGCGGCCGAAGCGTTGCGGTGCTGTCGTTCTCTCGTGCGAAGCGGCCGGGTCACTGATGGCCCGGCCGCTTCGGCCTCGAGTCTTACTTCAGGATCTTGGTGACGCGTCCGGCGCCGACGGTCCGGCCACCCTCACGGATAGCGAACTTCAGGCCGTCCTCCATGGCGATCGGCTGAATCAGCTCGACCAGCATCTCGGTGGTGTCACCCGGCATGACCATCTCGGTGCCCTCCGGAAGGGTTACGACACCGGTCACGTCGGTCGTCCGGAAGTAGAACTGCGGACGGTAGTTGTTGAAGAACGGCGTGTGCCGGCCACCCTCGTCCTTCGACAGGATGTAGACGTTCGCCTCGAAGTTGGTGTGAGGAGTGGTCGTACCCGGCTTGATGATGACCTGACCGCGTTCGACGTCTTCACGCTTGATGCCTCGCAGGAGCAACCCGACGTTCTCGCCGGCCTGACCCTCATCGAGCAACTTGCGGAACATCTCGATGCCGGTGACCGTGGTCGTCTGCTTGACGTCCTTGATCCCGATGATGTCGACGGTCTCGTTGACCTTCAGAACGCCACGCTCGATGCGGCCGGTGACGACGGTTCCACGACCGGTGATCGTGAAGACGTCTTCGACGGGCATCAGGAACGGCTTCTCGACCTCGCGAACGGGCTGCGGGATCGACTCGTCAACGGCGTCCATCAGGCCCAGAAGCTTCTGGCCCCATTCCTCATCGCCTTCGAGTGCCTTGAGCGCCGAGACCCGAACGATCGGGGCGTCGTCACCCGGGAAGTCGTACTGGTTGAGCAGCTCACGAACCTCGAGCTCCACGAGCTCCATGATCTCCTCGTCGTCCACCATGTCGGCCTTGTTCAGAGCGACAACGATGTACGGCACGCCGACCTGGCGAGCCAGCAGCACGTGCTCCTTGGTCTGCGGCATCGGGCCGTCCGTGGCGGCAACCACGAGAATGGCACCGTCCATCTGGGCTGCGCCGGTGATCATGTTCTTGATGTAGTCAGCGTGACCAGGACAGTCGACGTGCGCGTAGTGGCGCTTCTCGGTCTGGTACTCGACGTGCGCGATCGAGATCGTGATACCGCGCTGGCGCTCTTCCGGCGCCTTGTCGATCTGGTCGAACGCCGACGCCTCATTGAGGGTCGGGTACTTATCGTGCAGCACCTTGGTGATGGCTGCCGTCAGCGTCGTCTTTCCATGGTCGATGTGACCGATGGTGCCGATGTTGACGTGCGGCTTCGTCCGCTCGAACTTCGCCTTCGCCACAGTGGATCCTCTCCCTAAGTCCTGGCTGTTATGGCCTGTTGTTGGTTACTTCGGTAATGCCGGGTTGCCGTTGCTCGGGCGACTACTTCCCAGTAGTCAGGTCGCTCCGCGCCTCAGGCCCTAACGGGCCTTCGATGCTCACTCCCCAGTCGCCTTCGCAATGATCTCCTTCGCCACGTTCGCGGGAACTTCGGCGTAGGAATCGAACTGCATCGAATAGCTCGCCCGGCCCTGCGACTTGGATCGCAGGTCACCGACGTAGCCGAACATCTCCGACAGCGGAACCAAGGCCTTGACGACCCGAACGCCGGAGCGTTCGTCCATCGCCTGGATCTGGCCCCGCCGGGAGTTGAGGTCCCCGATGACGTCGCCCATGTTCTCTTCAGGCGTGGTGACCTCGACTGCAAACAACGGCTCCAAGAGGACCGGGTTGGCCCGCTTGAGAGCTGCTTTCATGATCATCGAACCGGCAATCTTGAATGCCATTTCCGATGAGTCGACCTCGTGGTAGCCACCATCGAGCAGGATGAGCTTGACGCCCACCATCGGGTAGCCGGCCAGAACACCGAACTGCAGGGCTTCCTGTGCACCCGCGTCCACCGAAGGAATGAACTCTTTCGGGATGCGGCCGCCGGTGACCTTGTTCTCGAACTCGTAGGTCGGTCCGTCCGGAGTGAGCGCAAGCGGCTCGAGCGAGACCTGGATCTTGGCGTATTGACCTGAACCACCGGTCTGCTTCTTGTACGTCAGGTCCTCGCGCTCCACGACGCGACGAATCGTCTCGCGGTAGGCAACCTGCGGCTTGCCGACGTTCGCCTCGACCTTGAACTCGCGACGCATGCGGTCGACCAGGATCTCCAGGTGAAGCTCGCCCATACCCGAAATCACGGTCTGGCCGGTTTCTTCGTCGTTCTTGACCTGGAACGTCGGGTCTTCCTCGGCGAGCTTCTGGATCGCGATTCCGAGCTTCTCCTGGTCGCCCTTCGTCTTGGGCTCGATGGCGACGGAGATGACCGGAGCCGGGAACGTCATGGACTCGAGGATGACGGGCTTGGCCGGGTCGGCCAGCGTGTCACCGGTCGTGGTCTGCTTCAGACCCGCCACGGCGATGATGTCGCCGGCACCCGCGCGCGGAAGTTCCTCGCGCTTGTTGGCGTGCATCTGGTAGATCTTGCCGATTCGCTCCTTGCGGTCCTTGGTCGAGTTCAGAACCTGCGATCCGTTCTCCAGGACACCGGAATAGATCCGCACGAAGGTCAGCTTGCCGAGGTGCTGGTCGGTGGCGATCTTGAATGCCAACGCCGACAGCGGCTCCGACTCGTCGGCTCGACGCTCGACCGGGGTCTCGCCGTCCATCAGGGTGCCGGTGACGTGATCCACGTCCAGCGGCGACGGCAGGAAGTCCACGACCGCGTCCAGCATCGGCTGCACGCCCTTGTTCTTGAACGCCGAGCCGGTCAGGACGGGGTTGAGCTTGTCAGCCAGAGTCGCGCGCCGGATGGCGGCCTTGAGCACGTCGACACTGAGGTCTTCACCCTCGAGGTAGGCCTCCGCGATCGCATCGTCGGCGTCGGCCAACGTCTCGAGCATCGTCTCGCGCCACTGATTGGCCTCATCGAGCAGATCCGCCGGAATCTCCTCGATGCTGTAGTCCTCGCCCTTTTGGGTTTCACCGCGCCACACGAGCGCCCGCATGCCGATGAGGTCAACGACGCCGATGAAATCGGCCTCTTTGCCGATCGGAATCTGCAGGACGAGGGGGGTGGCGTTGAGCCGGTCCTTCATCATCTGCACGCAGCGGAAGAAGTCCGCGCCGGTCCGGTCAAGCTTATTGACGAAGCACATCCGCGGGACGTTGTACTTGTCGGCCTGTCGCCAGACCGTCTCGGTCTGGGGCTCAACGCCGGCGACGCCGTCGTACACGGCGACCGCGCCGTCGAGCACCCGCAGCGACCGCTCGACCTCGACGGTGAAGTCGACGTGGCCGGGAGTGTCGATGATGTTGATCGCGTGGTCTTTCCAAGTGCACTTGGTCGCGGCGGAGGTAATCGTGATGCCGCGTTCCTGCTCCTGCTCCATCCAGTCCATCGTGGCCGCGCCGTCGTGGACCTCACCGATCTTGTAAGAGATACCGGTGTAGAAGAGGATGCGCTCAGTCGTCGTGGTTTTACCCGCGTCGATATGCGCCATGATCCCGATGTTGCGGGTCTTGGCGAGATCGGCTGTGCTGGCCATCGTTCCTTCTTCTTCGTTTCGTTCTAGCGGTTCTGAATTGTGCGGGCTGCGTCCGCTACCAGCGGTAGTGGGCGAAGGCCTTGTTGGACTCGGCCATCTTGTGAGTGTCTTCGCGACGCTTAACCGAGGCACCCAAGCCGTTGCTGGCGTCGAGCAACTCGTTCATGAGGCGCTCGGTCATGGTCTTCTCACGGCGTGCGCGCGAGTAACCCACGAGCCAGCGCAGGGCCAGCGTCGTGCTCCGGCCTGCCTTGACCTCGACCGGTACCTGGTAAGTGGCGCCGCCGACACGGCGAGACTTGACCTCGATCGTCGGCTTGACGTTGTCCAGGGCCCGCTTGAGCGTGACCACCGGGTCAGTGCCGTTCTTATCGCGGCAGCCTTCCAGCGCGCCGTAGACGATGCTCTCGGCAACCGAGCGCTTGCCGTCCATAAGGATCTTGTTGACCAGCTGGGTGACCAGCGGCGAGGTATAGACCGGGTCGATCACGAGCGGACGACGCGGAGCGGGGCCTTTGCGAGGCATTAGCTCTTCTCCTTCTTGGCGCCATAACGACTGCGGGCCTGCTTGCGGTTGCGAACACCCTGGGTGTCCAGCGAACCCCGAATGATCTTGTAGCGCACCCCGGGGAGGTCCTTCACCCGGCCGCCGCGCACCAGCACGATCGAGTGCTCCTGCAGGTTGTGGCCGACGCCGGGGATGTAGGCCGTGACCTCGATGCCGCTGGTCAGCCGTACGCGAGCGACCTTGCGCAACGCGGAGTTCGGCTTCTTCGGCGTCGTGGTGTACACGCGAGTGCACACCCCACGACGCTGCGGGGAACCCTTCAGCGCCGGGGTCTTGGTCTTGCTGATTTTGTCCTGCCGGCCCTTGCGGACCAGTTGCTGGATCGTAGGCATGCGGCCTGCAATCTCCTCGTTCTCGGGCGAATCATTTGTCGGGGGCGAAGCTGTGTTACCTGCTGTTCGAGCAGCTGTACTGGGCGGCTGTACTTGGTCTGTACTAGGTCTGTACTTGCATCGTGACTAGGTCTGTACTTGCATCGTGCGTGAAGCGCTTTCGTCAAACACGAGGTGCCGTGCTCGTTCCAGCCCAACGTTTCTGCTGTTTTATTGTGTCCGTCCGGTCCCCGAGGTCGGGCGTGTCGCGCCCCACCCAGAAGTATCCGCCGCGGAGTTCTCGACGGGATAGCCGGACGGCCGAGCCCATCAGCGCCCGCTCTCAGATCTGTACATTTCGTACAGGCTGTTCGCGGTCACCTTCGACAGGCACCAGTGAGCGCCCGGAGTCCGGGCACAGGGATCAACGATACCGGTGGATATGCCGGGAGCCAAATCTGGCCCCGCCATGCCCACCTCGCCGCGGATCCGGGCGGCTGACACCCCCAGTGACACCCCAGTGATACCCCAGTGACACCCATTGACACCCATTGACACCCCCGGTAACACCACAGGCGCAACCCTCGCGACATTCCATCGCAAAACTTCCGTAACTTGATGTGTTGTTAGTGAGGGTGTACGTGCTACCGTTGCCGCGGTTGAAGTTGCAGTTATCACGATCGTTTTCATAAGACGCCCGCGGCCAACTGCTGCGGGCGTTTCGTTTTCCGAGCTAACGGCGAGGCGACAGACGACAACCCGGTGGTCGTACAGTGCGCCCGCCGAACCGTATTAGCAAGGAGCAGTAAGTGGCTACAGGGACTGTCAAGTGGTTCAACGGCGAAAAGGGATTCGGCTTCATTGCCCCGGAAGACGGCGGAGCTGACGTTTTCGTTCACTACTCGGCCATCGCGGGTAGCGGATTCAAGAACCTCGAAGAGAACCAGAAGGTTGAGTTCGAGACCACCCAGGGCCAGAAGGGCCCGCAGGCGGAGAACGTCCGCCCTCTCTAAATCCTTCTGCAAAGGGGCCGTTCCTCAGGGAGCGGCCCCTTTGTCATGCTCGCTCCGGGTTCGAGGCCATGAGAATGGGCGAAATCGGGGGGCGAGGTAATCGGCCCAGATGCCGATCCCACAGGATGGCGAGGTAAGCCGCGAGCCCGATCGGAAACGGCAGCCAGTAGTTGCACAGCCGCCACAGCAGCGTTGCGAGCACGGCCACGTTGCCCGGGGTCCCGAACTGCGTCAGCAGCAGCACCAACGAGCCCTCGATCAGGCCCAGCCCGGCCGGACTGATCGGAAGTGCGCCAACGACCTGCGCGACGCAGAAGGCAATCGTCAGGCTGACCAGCCCGGCCGAGTAGCCGAAGGCCCGGAACGCAGCCCACAACGAGACAAGATCGAAGATCCAATTCGCCATCGACGCCGCACACACTGCCGCCAGCCGTCTCGGGTCGTGCCGCAACTGTCGAGCACGCTCGGCCAGACCCTGCACGAAACGCCGCACCCGCTCACGATCCAGGCGAGGAAGCCACCCGAGAAGGCGCACCACGATTCGCGAGGTCAGCTCGTCATGCCGAAGCATTGACGCCCCGAATGCGATCAGGACGATGATCATCAGACCACCGGCCGCCGATGCGGCCAGCGCCGAGTTGCTAGCCGGGCCGGTGAGAGCATCCAGACCGACCGTCACCCATAACAGGACCTGCAGCATCACCGCCGAGATCAGCGACTGCGTCACCTTGGCGAAGCCGGCCGGGACGGCGGCCACACCTTCTTCCGAGAGCAGGCCATAGCCCAGGGCCGTACCGGCCGCCGATCCGGCCGGAACGGCATGGCTGAGGGCGATCGTGACGAGATCCAGCCGAAGCACCCGTCCAAATGGGGGCCGGACATCCCTGGGCAGCAGGGCAAACGTGACGCCACTGAACACCACCAGCGAAGCCAGCTCGGCGACGACAGCGACGATGACCCAACCCACCGAGACGTGATCGAGTGTCTTGAGGGCATTGAGCGCTTCATGGGCCTTGGGGCCCAGAAAGATGCCGGCTACGAGCAGCGTCGTCAGGACCAGCAGCCAACGCAGCGGGTGATGTGGGTGGAGCCGGTTCACCCTGTCTTCTCGCGGTCTTGCGATTCGGTCGTCTCCTCGCGATCCGCTGCGCGGCCGGTCTCGGTCTCATCGATCACCGGACGGCCGGCCAGGGTGTCAGCCAACCGGTTGGCCGCCACCGTCCACGAGTAACGCTCGCTCACCCATTGACGTCCCGCCGTCCCCAGTGCGACGCCCTGCCCGCTGGAGCACAGGACCTGCACCAGCCGATGGGCCACGACCTCAGGCCGGCTCGCGTCGATCAACCAACCGGTGACTCCGCTGCGCACGGCTTCGCTGCTTCCGCCCGAGCGACCGACGACGACCGGCAGACCGGCCGCCGATGCCTCCAGGACGGACAACCCCAAGCCCTCGCTCTGCAAGCCGTGCCGGTCATCGCGGCAGGCGAGCAGAAAGGCCGTCCCGGCGTCGTAATGGGCGGCGAGTTCGTCGTCGGCAACCGCTCCGGTCACGACGACGCTTCCGGACGGGAATTCAGCCGCCCACTGAGTCAGCTGCTTGCGCATCGGCCCATCGCCCACGATCAGCAACCGGGCGCCCGGCACGAAGCGCCGGACATCCGGCCAGGCCCGCATCAACACGTCATAGCCCTTACGCCGCACGAGGCGACCGACGCAGACGACGACCGGATCTGAACGAAAGCCATAGCGCAAGCGCACCTGCGCACCCCCGGCCCCCGGACGGAACCGGTCGATGTCGACGCCACCAGAGAGCTGCACGAGCTGCGGACCACCCGGACCGGCCACCGGCGCGATGATCCCGCGGGTGACGTGATTGAGGTAGGTCACCGTGTCCACCGCACGAGCCATCCGGGCAAACGCCAGCCGGGTCGGAGCGGCCCGAACCCAGCCGATCTCTTGCCCGTGAGTCGAGCCGACTATGCGCGAAATCCCCGCCCGGCGAACCAGCGGAGCGTACAAACCGAACGGCGCCATGGCCGTGATCCACGCGGCCTGCAGCCCGTGCTCGGCGACAATGGCGGCCAGATCTCGAAAGAGCAGATAGCCCCGCCGACGGATCACCGGGAAATCCAGGGTCGCGTCGAACTCCTCATCACCTGGCCAGCGGGGAGCCACAACGACCACCTGCTCGGCGGGCAGCCGGCGAACGAACTCCCACGTGAAGCGCTCCACGCCACCGGTCTCGGGCGGGAAGTGACCGGTCAGCACCAGCGTCCGCGGGATGGCGCCCGCGCGGGTCAGGCCGTCCATGACCCGGCCACGGGTTCCTCGAGCATTTCTGTCACACCGGTCGCCTCCTCGATAACCGCGACAATGCGCTCGGCGAGATCCTCGCCCTCCGGCAAGCGGTGGGCGTCGGTGATGACCGAGAGACAGAATTGGCCGTTCCAGCCGAGAACACCCACTCCGAGCGGAACCCGCTCGGCCAGCGGAATGATCGGGTAGGCCTGCAAAATCGGGGCGCCGATCATCCGCATCGACTCGCTCGGACCCGGCATGTTAGAGACAATCGCGTTGAAGAATCGGCCCCGGTACATCGCCCGGGCCGCCGCGCCCTGCAGGCCTGGCGGCAACCACCCCAGTACCCGCATCACGAACGTGGTTGCGATCGCGCGCCCGGAGCGACGCCGCGGATCGGCCGCGTCGGCCGTGAGCCGCAACCGATCAACGAAGCTCATCACGTCCAATGGCACATCCAGGCGCAGGGCCGCGGTCAGGTTGCCGGCTTGAGCCGTTCGGCCGGTGCCGTCCGGAGCGGGAGGTCGTGTGGTCACCGGAACCGCCGCTCGAAAAAGACGATTAGCCACCGGCTCGCCCCGCAGCACCATCAGATCGCTGACCGCCTGGCCGATGGCGGCCAACAGAACATCGCTCACGCGCGCACGATTCCTGCGAGCCAATTCCCGAACGGCCTCCAGGTCCGTCTGAGCGACGGAGATCAGGCGCTTCGCGCTCAGGGGTTGGGTGAACGGCAATTGTTCGGCCCGACCGTCACGAGCCAAGCCCACCAGCCCGGCGCACCCCGCCAGCAGACGGATCGGCCAGGCCGGAATCCGGATTCCCGACAGATCGGGTGGCGGCAATTCAGGCTCAAGTAGTGCCCGAAGGATGTCCACCACCCCGAGGCCGTCGGCGAAGCAGTGATGCATGATCGCCACCACCGCGGACCGACCCGGGCTCACATTCGGGACGAGCCACAACTGCCACATCGGACGTGAACGGTCCAGCTCCTGTTCAGCCAATTCGGCGACGAACGCACTCAGTCCATTGATGCCACCGTAGCCAGCCGGCTCACCGTCACGCTCGGGCAGGCGGTGCTCACGAACTTGAGTGGCCACGTCGATGCCGGCCGGTACCCAGCGCGTATGGACGAACCACGACGCCGGGGCCAGCCGCTGGTGAAAGCGTGGCATGTCCGGTGCTCGTCGGGCGATCAGCTCTCGAAGGTCCTCCACGTCCAGTGCCCGATCCGAGGAGTCGAGCACCACGAAGCCACCGACCGGCTGCTGCACGGTGGGCTTTTCGACATGGAGGAAGAACTCGTCCGGAGCCGCCATCCGCATGCTGTCGACTTCAAGCGCATTGTTGACGGGACGAGTCGTGCGCCTTGTGAACCACCGCATCCGGATCCCTTCAACGCTGATGGCAAGTCCAATCACGACAGCGGCCCCTACGGCGTCCAGCACGTAATGATTGCCGGTCACCAGCACTACGAAAACGGTCAGCGAAACATGTCCGATGCCGACCAGCAGCGAACTGAAACGCCGACGCAGTCGCCAGGTGGCCAGCGCTACCCAGATCGCCCAGGCCGTGTGCAAGCTGGGCATGGCCGCGAACTGATCTGCTCCCGCTGAGACCTGTTCACTCCCCCACGACAGCGGCGGATGGTGGCGCACCACGATATCGACAAAGCCGGCCGAAGGCAGCAGTCGAGGCGGAGTCACGGGCCAGAGCGCGAAGCAACCTATCGCCAGCACGGTCGTCAAGGCCAGCACATTGCGCAGCCATCGATAGATCTGGCCGCCGTGCCACCAAGCCCAGGCCAGGACGAGGAAGGTCGTGAGGATGTAGGTCGTCGCGTACTCCCAGGCAGTGATCGCGCCGAGCACCTGATGTTTCTCGACGATCCGCTGCAGGCTCCGCTCGACATCCAGGTGCAGGTAGGTCTCGATCCGCAGCAGCATTGCCCCATGCGCGTCGGCGGCCGTCCGAGCCGTCGGCAACGCCAACATGAGCAGATACAGACCCCAGATGGACAGACCCAGGATCAGCTGGCTGATCCCGTGGATCGCGCGCCCCCGGATCCGCCAGCGGTTGCCGGCCGTCGCCGTCCCAGATTGACCGTCGCGGCCGGCCCTATCCGACCCACGGACGCGAACCGGCCGGCGTAACCACTCCAGGACAGTCGGACTCAGCGGAAAAGTCATGTCCGCCACCTATGCTCGCTGGCGTGCAGATCACCCGACACACAATCGCGCTCGTCACCGGTTCGACACGAGGCATCGGCGCCCAGGTCGCCCGGCTGCTGGCCGAACGAGGTGCGACCGTGATCGGCCACGGCCGCACCGGCGGCCCGTCGGCCCGCAACATTGCCGCCGATCTGAGCGTGCCCGGTCAGGGCGGAGAGCTCTACCGCTCGGCCGTCGGTCGCCATGGGCGGATCGACCTGCTCGTGCACTGTGCCGGCATCGGTCACTACGGACCGTTGGCCGACACCGCACCCGAACGCACCGCGGAGCTGCTGGCCGTCAACCTGCATTCGGTCCTGGACCTGACCCAGGCCGCGGTGACCGACATGACCGAGCGTGGCCGCGGCCACCTGGTGTTCGTGTCCTCGATCGCGGGGTTGCTCGGCGTAGCCAACGAAGCGGTGTACTCGGCGACCAAAGCCGGCGTGGTCGGGCTCAGCGAAGCGCTTCGCCAGGAGCTGGCCGGCACCGGGGTCGGGGTATCGCTGGTCTGCCCGGGTGCGGTCCGGACCGATTTCTTTCAAGGCCGGGGAGCGCCCTATGACCGTCGCTTTCCCCGCCCGCTGTCGGCCGGTGCAGTGGCCCGCTCGATCGTCTCGGCGATCGAGCATGACCGGGCGCGGGTTGTCCGTCCGCGCTGGCTGGCTATCGCGCCCGCCGTCCAAGCGGTAACCCCCGGCGGGTACACGCGATTGGCGCGCCGGTTCGGTTGATCCCTCGTTGTGATGCACGTACCAACCGCCTATAGATCAGCCTTGCTCGACCAGGGCGCGTAGCTGTTGTTTGAGCGAGCCCATGGTCGCTAGCACCGCAGTGGGTTCGTACCCGCAGTGCGCCATGCAGTTGTTACAACGCGGATCCTTGCCGCGCCCGTAGGAATCCCAGTCGGTGGTGTCGATCAGTTCCTGGTAGCTGTCGACGTAGCCGTCGGCCATCAGGTAGCACGGCCGCTGCCAGCCCTTGAGCGAATAGGACGGGATCCCCCACGCTGTGCACTCGAAGTCGACCTTGCCTTCGAGGAAATCCAGGAAGAGCGGCGAGTGATTCAAGCGCCACCGTTTGCGGTTACCGTCGGCGAATGCCTTCTTGAACAGCTCCCGGGTCTCGGTGACCCCGAGGAAGTGGTCCTGGTCCGGGGCCTTCTCATAGGCATAGGCGGGCGAGATCATCATGTCGTCCACGCCCAGGTCGTCGTTGAGAAAATCCAGGACGTCGATGATCGTGCGCGGTGTGTCGGTGTTGAAGAACGTCGAGTTGGTGGTGACCCGGAAACCTTTGGCCTTCAAGAATTTGATCGCCTCGATGGCCTCGTCGAAAACCCCTTCCTTGTCGACCGCCTGGTCGTGGCGTTCGCGCAGACCGTCGATGTGAACGACGAAGGCGAAAAACCGGGACGGGGTGAAGTTGAATCGGTCCCAGCGCTTGCGCAGCAGCTCGGCGTTGGTGCACAGGTAGACGTACTTCTTGCGTTTCACGAACTCGGCCACCATCTTGTCGATGTCCGGGTGCATCAGCGGTTCCCCACCAGCGATCGAGATCATCGGCGCGCCGCACTCCTCGATGGCGGCTACCGCGCGCTCGATCGGCATTCGCTGACGCAGCAGGTCGGCCGGGTGCTGGATCTTGCCGCAACCAGGGCAGCCCAGATTGCAGGCGAACAGCGGTTCGAGTTCCACGATCAGGGGAAACTTGGCTTTGCGCCGTAGTTTCTTGCCCGCCACGTAGCTGGCGACCCGCAGGCCTTGCCGGAGAGGAATAGCCATCAGCCGTCAACTTCTTTCGGGAGCGTGAACGTCAGCTCTTCTTGAGCAACGCGTACTTCTTGCACGGTGACCCGGCCCAGCCCGGACAGCATCCGGACCACCTCGTCGACCAGTTCCGGGGGCGCGGAGGCGCCGGCGGTGAGACCGACCCGGCTGGCCGCCCGCAGCCATTGCGGACGAATCCCACTAGCGTCCTCGATCAGGTACGCCGGGACTCCGCTGCGTTCGGCGACCTCGGCCAGTCGCTTGGAGTTGGACGAATTCTGGGACCCGATCACCAGAACGACATCGACCGATGCAGAAATCTCGCGAACCGCTTGCTGCCGGTTCGTCGTGGCGTAACAGATGTCCTCGCTCGGGGGCGCGGAGATCGTCGGAAACCGTTCTTGAAGCACCTCGGTTATTGCGGCCGCTTCGTCGGTGGCCAGCGTGGTCTGCGTGACGTAGGCGACCGCCCGAGGGTCATCGACCGCGATGGTGCGTGCCGTCTCGAGATCGGGCACGAGCCTGATGTGTTCCGGTGACTCACCCAGCGTGCCTTCGGTCTCGTCGTGGTTGGGATGTCCGACCAACAGGACGGTGTCACCGCGGCCGGCGAAGCGTCGAGCCTCGGAATGAACCTTGGCTACCAAAGGGCAGGTCGCGTCGATGACGGTGAGTTGACGCCGCTCGGCTTCCCGGCGAACCGCTGGGGCGACACCGTGGGCTGACAGGATAACCATTGCCTGCTCTGGAACTTCGTCGAGTTCGTGGACGAAAACCGCGCCCCGGCTCTCCAACCGCGCCACCACGTGGGCGTTGTGCACGATCTGGCGACGGACGTAGATAGGGCCGGGGTAACGATCCAAGGCGCGCTCGACGATATCGATGGCCCGCTCGACTCCAGCGCAGAATGATCGCGGCGCGGCGAGCACCAACGCCCGCTCTCCGACGGCTTCGCTCCAGGCCAGCAGGGCCGGGGCGCTCTGCTGCAGGATTCGCAGCGCTTGCAGGCCGGCGGTCACGGTTCCGACCCGGGCCAATGGGCGCTGCGGGGTGTCGACGATCACCCGGACCACGGCGGCCCCGGGCAGCGAGATCACCTGAGGCAGCGAGGTCGTCGGAGGATGGGACGCCTCATCCTCGAGCCATAGGGCCGTCAGCACGTGACTGGATTCCATGTCGACGGCCAACACGCCGGTCGCGGCCAGTTCCGCTCGGGCCTCGCCGTGCACGATGGTGGCCGTGGTCTGGATGGGTCCGCTGTGGACGGTGAGCTTCAAGTCACGCAGGGCCGCGATCAGCGGGGCGGCGCCCGGAAGTTCGATCCGGCGTCCCTGGCAATCACGCACCTCAGTCGCGACCACCACATCGCCGGGACCGAGGTCAGGACTGACTGCACCGCCGACTCCGGCGACGACGACCGCCTGAGCATTGGAGTGCACGGACCCGGTCTGGCGGACAATCGTTTCCAGTCGGCCGGCGGCCAGGCCGCACCGCAGCACCTGCGTGCGGTCAGAACCCGAGGCGCGAGCGGCCGCCTCGAGTCCGCGGCGGACCGCCAGCTGCTCCAAGCGGAGGGCGGCGAACACGGTGAGCCGGACAGCAGCCCGATCGGCCGAGACGCTGCCGAAGCCGCCGGTCATGTCGCTGACCAACGATCCTGCCCTCCTTCCAGACCGAGCTGCGAATCGCCGAACCGGCGCCGGTAACGGCCGAGGGCCGAGATCGGGAACACGTGCCGGTACATCTCGTAGTTGATATAGAAATAGCCCGGAAATCCAGTGCCGGTGTACAGGTCCTCGGGCCAGCCGCCGTCCGCCTGCTGATTCTGGAGCAGGTATCTGACACCGGAGTGGATCGCCGGGCTGTCATCGGCTACCGCGTCCAGAGCCAGTAAGGCCCACGCCGTCTGTGATGGTGTGCTCGCTCCGCGTCCGCTCCAACTCCGATCCTGGTAGGAGCGTAGGTCCTCGCCCCAACCGCCGTCAGGGTTCTGGTGCTCACGCAGCCATTGGATCGCCCGCCTGATCGGCCGGTCCTCGGCCCCCAATCCGGCCGCTATCAGGGCCGGCACGACCGCACCCACGCCGTAGACGTAGTTCGCTCCCCACCGTCCGAACCATGATCCGTCCGCTTCCTGCGCGGACAGCAGCCAGTCGACCCCTCGTTGCAAGGCCACTTGGTGATCGGCGTTCACACCGAGCGCACGTAGCGTCGACGGGCCCGCGAGCACGGTTTTGGCCAACATTTCCACGACGTGCGCGGTGACGTCGGCTGACGGTGGGTCCACCACAGCACCGAAATCGCTGAACGGCAGCCGCAGAGGCAAGTTCGAGGTGTTGTCGGCGTCGAAGGCCGCCCAGCCGCCATCTGCCGATTGCATTCCGATCACCCACTCGACGGCCCGGCTTCGGGCTGCTTGCAGGCCGGTCAGTGCGCTCGCGTCGAGGCTACGCAGGGCAAGCAGGACTTCGGCCGTGTCGTCGATATCGGGATACTTGTCGTTGGCGAATTCGAAGGCCCACCCTCCAGAGATCAAGCCGGGACGCCGCACCGACCAGTCGCCGTCGACGGTGATCTGCTCAGCCAGTAACCACTGGGCGGCGCTCTGGACCGCCGGATGATCGGGATCCAGATCGGCGTCGAGCAGGGCGATCACGGCCAGGCAGGTGTCCCAGACCGGGGATTGGCAGGCTTCCAGGCGGCGGACGGTCCCGTCCGGCCCGGGCTCACGAATGAGGAAGCCCTCCAAGCCCTCGATGGCCGCCCGCATCGACGGATGGTCCAGTGGGTAACCCATCAGATGCAGAGCCAAGATCGAGTACACCCACGGAGGCTGGATTCCGCCCCAACCGCCATCGGCCTCCTGGCGGGCTAGCACCCATTCCAGACAGCGACGCAGGCTGGCCTGGCGGCCGGGCTTGAACGGCAGCCGCTCGTAGCGATGCAGCATCTTGTCGAGGAGTTGAAAGCCTCGCGGGACACTCCACCGACGAGCCGGAATCTGCTCGGACGGTATGCCTCCGGTGCGCAGTTCACTGACGCTGAAGCCGAGGTCTCGGCGTGGACGCAAGGTTGCGACAACGGCCAGGGCGACGATGGTCTGCCGGGCCCAGCAGCCCCAGTCATAGATGTTGAGGGGCATGTTCGGACGTAACCGGATCAGTTCCGGGGGGATTACCGGCAGCTCGTCCCAGGACCATTCGCCGAACAGCGCCAGCCAGATGCGAGTGAATACCCGGCTGGCCTCCAAGCCCCCGTTGGCCCGGATGTAGTTGCGAGCCCGGGTCAGAGCGACACTGTCCACCGAGTCGCCGGCGAGCCGCAGGGCGACGTAGGCCTCGACGGTAGTGGACAGGTCAGGGGTGCCGCCCTCGAAGTTGGACCAGGTGCCGTCCGCACGCTGCTGGGATCGAATCCAGCGGGCGGCCTCGGCCAGTTGATCCGGAGTCAGGATGCCCAGGAAGTGCCTCAGGAGCAGGTCTTCGGCGTCCATGGTGACGTTGGTGCGCAGCTCACCTTTGAAGAAACCAACCTTATTCTGCCGCCCGATGAGGTATTGGCAGGCAGCGTCCAACGCCTCGTCGACGGGGCGCCGAGCCTGGACAGACCCAGCGAGCTCAGTGGTTTCCGTGGTGCTCACAGTCTCAGCCGTCCCTCGCAACTTCTGCCGACCGTTTGTCTAGCTAACTAGTTCTGGTTACAACGTATCGCGCGATGCTCGCGAATTGTTGACCTGGACCTGATTCGCCCGGTCCGGCCACTAACTCGGCTTCGTCCAGATGGCTCAAGGCGGCGGCCAAGCGGCGTTCAGCCTCGGCATTGGCCCAGTCGACGCCACCGCAAGCCAGCACCAATCGAGTAATCGCCTCGACGTCCGCCTCGGTCTGCGGAAGTCCCTGTGCCATCCGATCCGCCAGCTCGCGGGCCTGCGGGCCACCAGAATTCAAAGCTGCGACCACCGGAGCACTGCGCTTACCTTGCCGAATGTCAGACGAGGATGACTTGCCGGTCACCGCCGGGTCACCCACAATTCCCAGCACGTCGTCCACAAACTGGAAAGCCAACCCCAGTTCGTATCCGAACCGGGCCAACCGATCAGCCGAATGAGCCGATCCACCCGCGGCCATCGCCCCGATCGAACTGGAGCAGGACAGCAGGGCGGCCGTCTTGCCGGCTTCCATCTCCACACAGTCAGCAAGCTGTGGTTCGGCCGCCTGCTCGAACAGGATGTCGGCCGATTGGCCAGCGATCAGTTGCTGCGAGGCTTCCAACAGGCAGCGCAGGCTGCGTCTGGTGCCGGGCTCGTCTCCGGTCAACAGCTCCACGGCCAGGGCGAACATCGCGCTACCGCCGAGGATGGCCTGGCTCTTGCCAAAAACGGCCCAACCGGTCGGACGGTGCCGCCGTTCGACATCGTCGTCCATGACATCGTCGTGCAACAGCGAGAAGTTGTGGACCAGCTCAACCGCCGCGGCCGCGGGAAGGGCATCGGCCATGGTCCCCCCGACCGCCTCAGCCGACAACACGACCAGCGTCGGCCGGATGCTCTTGCCACCGGCCTTGGTCGGATTTCCGTCGCGATCACACCAGCCGAGCTGGTAGGAGGCAATCAAGCCAAGGTATGGGTCGAGCTGCTTCACCGCCGCCCGCATGGCCTCATCGACGTACGGACGGACCCGGGCGATCGACTCCGGGACCCCGTTGCTCATAGCTTCCCCACCTTCTTGACGCTGTCAACCAACTCGGTCCGCGACCGCATCGCGGACCGAGAGTTCACCACCGAGGCCGCCGCTTGACCACTGCGGACCGCGCTCTCCATAGTGTCGGGCCAGCCGGTAGCCGTCCACGCGCCAGCCAATACGACCGGCATCTCCTGATCAGCATTGTGCTCGACCGTGTTTCGTGCGGGTACAAGCCCCGCCGTCGATGGGGTGAAAACCGAACTGCCCGGCAACGGACGAAGAGATCCCGACCCGGCCGCCTGCCGAAAGGTCGCCCGGCGTTCCCGGGTGACGAACGCATCCAGCACCACAGCCTGCTTGGCGGCTGGGAAAAGCTCAGCCAATGCGAGCCGATATTCATCGATGATGTCCTGGGAACGGCGATCGATCAGCTCATCGGCGGCCGAAACTGTGATCGCCAGGTACTGCGCGCCCGGATGCTGGCCAGCCACGCCTGAGGATGAAGTGCGGTCGAACACCCACTGCACCGGCGATCGAACCGCGGCCGAAAAGTCCAGCTCGGTGACTGCCCGGTCATAGATGACGTGCACGTTCACGATCGGGCTCGATCCAAGCCGGCTAGCCGGCTGCGCGGGTACGCCGGCGATCCCGGACAGCCGGTAGGCCGGGACTGCGAGAACAACGGCTCCTGGTCGCAAAATTCGCTCGGTGGCGCGCTCGCGGACCATGACCAGGCCGTGGTCGGCGTCGACCCCGGCCGCGCCCCCGATGCGCTCCAACCGGGCATTGAGGCGGACCTCGACCCCGGCCTTGTGCAGGGCGGTCAGGGCCAGGTCGTGGTGAATTTCGCCCAGTGGGACGATCGCGTGCCCGACATCGGCGGCATCGGCCGAATCGAGCAGGCCGGTCCGGAACACCTTCGCCGCCAGCTGTAGGGAGGCTTGCTCCGGATCTATGTTGAGAGTGGCGGTGACCAGGACACCCCACAGGTTGTCCGCGATTGCCTTGCTCTGACGATGTCGGCGCAAGAACTGACCGAAGGTGCGCTCATCGAGACGGCCATTGGCCGGATTCAGAGTCCGCAGGGCCACGGCACCACCAACGGCCAGCGCACGCTCATAAGGACTGAGCAGTCGGTAGCGGGCCAGCGCTCGAGCCAGGTGCAAGGGGGCCGGCACCCGAGGCGTCCGTGACAGGGCGGCCTGCGTGCCGTCCGGGCGCTTGACCCTTACGTCCAGGTGGGACTGCAGGCGCACGCGGTCGGCGGCCCCGATCCGGTCCAAGAATTCGCGGTAGGCCGTGCAGCACCGCAGGAAGATGTGCTGCCCGTTGTCGATACTCAGGCCGTCGCGCTGAAATGACACCGCGGCTCCGCCCAGACGCGGACGAGCCTCGAGCAGGGTGACGGCCCGACCGTGGTCGGCCAGCCGGAGGGCCGCGGATATTCCAGCCAAACCGCCGCCGACGACCAGCACGTCCGGGTTATCCACGGCGACCGGCCAACGCAGCGGAGGCGACCCGAAGCTTCGTCTTGGCCGGCAGCGAAGTCCGGGCGTTGAACACCTGCCGCGGGTCGCGAGCGATTCGGACCAGGAGCTCCTGATAGATACCGGCCATGGCGGCGCAGCAGGCCGCGCTGCGACGATCGAGCATGCTCACCAGTTGCAGACCCTCGTCGTACCAGCCCCAGGCCCGCGCTGCCTGATACCGGATCAGCTCGACCAGAGCGCCGTCGTAGGGCTCCAGAGCGCCCTGTGAGTCGACCGCGATCTTGTCAATGCCGAACAGCTTCAGCTCCTGCGCCGGCAGATACACCCGGCCCATCAGAAAGTCCTCCCGGATGTCGCGCAGGATGTTGGTCAGCTGCAGAGCAACCCCCAGCGAATCGGCAAGTTGCCGAGCCCGAGTCAGATCCACTCCGGAAGGCGCGAATACGCCCAGGCTGAGTCGGCCGATCGAGCCGGCGACGAGGCGACAGTAGCCAACCAGGTCCTCGAAACTCTCATAGTCGTGACCCGCGACATCCTGCCGGCAGCCGTCGACCAGCTCGCCCAGCGCGTCCAACGGAATCGGGAATCGTTCGGCGGCGTCGGCCAGGGCGATCAGGCGAGGATCGGTGCTGTCCAGGTCCGGGTGGGTGAGTTCGTGGCGGGCACGATCCAGTCCAGTGATCTTGGCCGCCGGCGGCAAGTCACCGTCGCCGATGTCATCAACCCGGCGTGCATTGGCATATACGGCGGACAGTGCGTTGCGCTTGGCCGGAGGCAGCAGGCGGATTCCCCAGGAGAAGTTTCGGGCCTGCTCGGAAGTGATCCGTTGGCATTGCCGGTAGGCATCCACCACGACGCTGTTCTCGGTGGGGCTCACCGGCGTGCCCCGACCGTCGCCAGCCGGGCCGCGCGCAGGAGCGTCAACGGTTTGGACGGACGGACCGCCCTCGCCAGAACCTCGGCATCGGCTCGACGAAGGGCCGAGGCTGTCAGCTGGCCGCCGGCGATATAGCCGGACACGGCCAGTCGGGACCAGCCCCGCAACCGGCCGATCAAGCCGCTTGATTGCGCAATCATGTCCTCGGCCCGTCCTACCTGCTTAAGGATCACTGCGCGCAACGCGGGTGACGTCGTGGCGGCCGTGACTGCCGCGGGCGCGACAGTTGAAACACCGTACCGATCCAGGTCCGCCTGCGGCAGGTATACGCGAGACTTGGCTGCGTCCTCCCCCACGTCCTGGCAGTGTTCCAGCACCTGAAGCGCGGAACAGATGACATCGGAGTCACGGACGTTGTCAGCGGTGCCGGCCTGGGCCACGGCCAGCACGATTCGTCCGATCGGCGCCGCCGACAAGGTGCAGTAGCCCAGCAGGTCCTCAAAGGTGGCGTAGCTGTGCACGCGCTGGTCCATCCGGTTGGCTTCGATGAGGTCACACAGAGTCTGGATCGGAACTCCGTAGTCACGTACCAGCGGCGCCAACGCGGCCACGATCGGTAATTCCGGGACGGCCCGAACCGCGGTGCCGGTGCCGGTGCGAGCGCCGACGCCTAGGCGCCGCACATCGGCTTCGACCGCGTCGAGCAGTTCCAGGCGAAAGTCGGCCTCGCCCGGCGCTTCATCACCGATGTCGTCGACGAAGCGGGCGTAGCGGTAGGCCGTCATGAGGCAGCGTCGGGCGTGAGCCGGCACGATCCGCAACGCAACCGGAAAGTTTTCGTGCTTGGCTTGGGCCTCAGCCTGACCGGCCAGATTCTCCAGCGCAGCGGCGACAGTCCTACTTGGTACGCGTGGTCGCGTCATGTGCCGCTCATGCCTTCGTGTTCCCCCGCAAAGCTGAGTGAAGTCGAATGCCGGTTACTGGACTACATCTGGTTCTATGCATTTGTTCAGTCGGTTATTCCGACCGTACCGCTATTCGATCGCCGGAACGGACAGACCTCCGGCTTCACGGCTCCTGGTCGATTCCCCGATCAGCAGAGTGTTCGACCACCATGGGCACAGACGACTGTGGGCCGGATCCCTCAGGATCCGGCCCACAGTGCGCGTGCGGGTTAGCGGTAGTCGTTGTATCCGAAGTCGTCCAGAGCCACGGCTTGGCCACCGCCGCCCTGTCCGAACCCGTAGTAATCGCTCTCGTCGTAACCGGCCATCGAGAACGCCGCAGCACGGGCCTCTTCGGTCGGGTTGACCTCGACGTTGCGGTAGCGGGCAATACCCGTACCGGCCGGGATCAGCTTTCCGATGATCACGTTTTCCTTCAGGCCGACCAGAGAATCGGACTTGGCCGAGATGGCCGCATCCGTGAGCACCCGGGTGGTCTCCTGGAAAGAGGCTGCCGACAACCAGGACTCGGTCGCCAACGATGCCTTGGTGATCCCCATCAGCACCGGACGACCCGAAGCAGGCTCGCCACCCTCAGCCACCACTCGACGGTTCGAGGCCTCGAACAACGCGCGCTCGACCAGCGAACCGGGCAGGAACTCGGTTGCGCCGGACTCGATCACCGTGATGCGCTTGAGCATCTGACGGATGATCACCTCGATGTGCTTGTCGTGAATGGCTACACCCTGCGAGCGGTACACCTCCTGGACCTCACGGACGAGATGCAGCTGCACCTCGCGCGGGCCCATGATGCGCAGCACGTCGTGCGGGTTGACCGCACCGGCCACGAGCTGCTGCCCGACCTCGATCTGGTCGCCATCGCTGACAAGCAGACGGGCACGGCGCGAGATCGGGTATTCGATCTCGTCCGTACCGTCGTCAGGCGTGACGATCAGCTTGCGGCCGGCGCCCTTGCCGGTGCCCTCGACCTCGTCCAGGCGAACCCGTCCGGTCGCTTCGCTGATCGGCGCAACGCCCTTCGGGACCCGCGCCTCGAACAGCTCAGCCACACGAGGCAGACCGTGCGTGATGTCATCGCCGGCGATACCGCCGGTGTGGAACGTACGCATCGTCAGCTGGGTACCAGGCTCACCGATCGACTGGGCGGCGATGATGCCGACCGCCTCGCCGACGTCTACCAGCTTGCCGGTGGCCAGTGAACGGCCATAGCAGGTAGCACAGGTGCCCAGAGCGGACTCGCAGGTCAGCACCGAACGCACCCGGACCTCGGATACGCCGCGCAGGACGAGTTCCTCGATCAGCACGTCGCCGAGATCAGCCCCGGCCACGGCGACCGTGGCGCCGTCGATGGTGACATCCTCGGCCAACACTCGGGCGTACACGCTGGTTTCGACGTGGCCGTCCTTGATCAGGCGACCATCAGGCCCGGTAGCGGCGATGGTCAGCTTCACGCCGCGCTCGGTACCGCAGTCCTCTTCACGGATGATCACGTCTTGGGAGACGTCGACCAGACGCCGGGTCAGATAACCCGAGTCGGCGGTCCGCAGCGCGGTGTCGGCCAGACCCTTTCGGGCACCGTGGGTCGAGATGAAGTACTCCAGCACCGACAGGCCTTCACGGAAGTTGGCCTTGATGGGACGCGGGATGATCTCGCCCTTCGGGTTGGCCACCAGACCACGCATAGCGGCGATCTGACGCATCTGCATCATGTTTCCGCGAGCCCCGGAGTTCACCATGATGTACACCGGGTTGGTCTTCGGGAAGTGGGCTTCCATCTCCTTCGCGACCTCACTGGTGGCCTTCGTCCACACCTCTACGAGTTCCTGACGGCGCTCGTCGGTGGTGATGACACCACGCTGGTACTGCTTCTCGATCTTTTCGGCTTCCTTCTCGTAACGCTCGAGAATCTCGGCCTTCTTCGGTGGGGTGACCACGTCATCGATAGCGATCGTGATGCCCGAACGAGTGGCCCAGTAGAAACCGGCCGCCTTGAGGGCGTCCAGCGTCTGCGCGACCATCACCTTCGGGTAGCGCTCAGCCAGGTCGTTGACGATCTGACCGAGTTCCTTCTTGGTGACCTCGTAGTTGACGTAGCGATAATCCTCGGGCAGCGCGTCGTTGAACAGCGTGCGTCCGAGCGTGGTGTCGACGAGCAGCTGCTCGCCGGGCTGCCAACCTTCGGGAGCGACCCACTTCTCATCCGGCCCGTTGTCGACCGAGGGAACGCCGCGAAGCCGGATCTTCACCGGTGCCGACAGGCCCAAGGACTTGGAGTCGCGCGCCATGACCGCTTCGGCGGGCGAGGAGAACGCCCGGCCCGCGCCGTCCTGCTGCGGACGCAGCGTGGTCAGGTGGTACAGACCCAGGATCATGTCCTGTGTCGGCATGGTGACCGGACGACCGTCAGCGGGCTTGAGGATGTTGTTCGTCGAAAGCATCAACACCCGGGCCTCGGCCTGCGCCTCGGCCGACAGCGGAAGGTGCACCGCCATCTGGTCCCCGTCGAAGTCGGCGTTGAACGCGGTGCAGACCAACGGGTGGATCTGAATCGCCTTGCCCTCGACCAGCTGTGGCTCGAAGGCCTGGATGCCGAGACGGTGCAACGTGGGCGCCCGGTTGAGCAGGACCGGGTGCTCGCGGATGACCTCTTCCAGCACATCCCACACGACTGGACGCGCGCGCTCGACCATCCGCTTGGCGGATTTGATGTTCTGGGCGTGGCTCAGGTCCACCAGTCGCTTCATCACGAACGGCTTGAACAGTTCCAGGGCCATCTGCTTGGGCAGGCCACACTGGTGCAGCTTGAGCTGCGGGCCGACCACGATGACCGAACGGCCCGAGTAGTCCACGCGCTTGCCGAGCAGGTTCTGGCGGAACCGCCCCTGCTTGCCCTTGAGCAAGTCAGACAGTGACTTCAGCGGACGGTTGCCGGGGCCGGTCACCGGACGACCGCGACGACCGTTGTCGAACAGGGCGTCCACGGACTCCTGCAGCATCCGCTTCTCGTTGTTGACGATGATCTCGGGGGCACCGAGGTCGATCAGTCGCTTGAGGCGGTTGTTGCGGTTGATGACCCGGCGGTACAGGTCGTTGAGGTCCGAGGTGGCGAAACGGCCACCGTCGAGCTGAACCATCGGACGCAGGTCCGGCGGGATCACCGGCACGCAGTCCAGGACCATGCCCTGCGGGGAGTTCGTGGTGTTCAGGAAGGACGCCACGACCCGGAGCCGCTTGAGGGCCCGGATCTTCTTCTGGCCCTTGCCACTGCGGATGGTCTCCCGCAGAGACTCAGCCTCGGCTTCGAGATCGAAGCCGGCGATCAGGGTCTGCAATGACTCAGCACCCATGCCGCCGGTGAAGTACTCGCCGAAGCGGTCACGCAGCTCGCGGTAAAGCATCTCGTCGGAGATGAGTTGCTTGACATCGAGCTTGCGGAAGGTGTCCATGACCTCGTCGAGACGGTCGATCTCACGCTGGGCGCGGTCACGCAGCTGACGCATCTCGCGCTCGCCGCCCTCGCGGACCTTCCGGCGGACGTCACTCTTGGCGCCCTCGGCCTCGAGCTCGGCCAGATCGGCTTCGAGCTTCTTGGCCCGGGCCTCGATGTCGGCGTCCCGGCGCTTCTCCAGCGTCGATTTCTCGGCCGAGATCTCGGCTTCGAGGGTCGGCAGATCACGGTGGCGGGTCTCGGTCTCGACGGCGGTGATCAGGTAGGCGGCGAAGTAGATGATCTTCTCTAGATCCTTCGGAGCCAGATCGAGCAGGTAGCCCAACCGCGACGGCACGCCCTTGAAGTACCAGATGTGGGTTACCGGCGCGGCCAGCTCAATGTGGCCCATCCGCTCACGCCGCACCTTGGCCCGAGTGACCTCGACGCCACATCGCTCACAGATGATGCCCTTGAAGCGCACCCGCTTGTACTTGCCGCAGTAGCACTCCCAGTCCCGGGTCGGACCGAAGATCTTCTCGCAGAACAAGCCGTCCTTCTCAGGCTTGAGAGTCCGGTAGTTGATGGTTTCGGGCTTCTTGACCTCGCCGTGCGACCACTGACGAATGTCGTCCGCGGTAGCCAGTCCGATACGCAGCTCGTCGAAAACATTGACGTCGAGCAAGGTTTCCTACCTTCTCTAAAAGCTAAAACTCAGATTTGCTGCAGTGGTGGCCGGCCGGACAACCGCTGCCTTTCGGCATCGGCCGGACCAGATGGCCACCCTTGCGTCTTAAACCTCTTCGACGCTGCTCGGCTCACGCCGGGACAAGTCGATGCCCAATTCCTCTGCCGCACGGAAGACGTCATCGTCCGTGTCGCGCATCTCTACGGCTACCCCATCGCTGGAGAGCACCTCGACGTTCAGGCACAGCGACTGCAATTCCTTCAGCAGCACCTTGAACGACTCGGGGATACCCGGCTCGGGGATGTTCTCGCCCTTGACGATCGCCTCGTACACCTTGACGCGGCCGAGGATGTCGTCGGACTTGATGGTGAGCAGTTCCTGCAGTGCGTAGGCCGCACCGTAGGCCTGCATTGCCCAGCACTCCATCTCACCGAAGCGCTGACCACCGAACTGAGCCTTACCACCCAACGGCTGCTGAGTGATCATCGAGTACGGACCGGTCGAGCGGGCGTGGATCTTGTCGTCGACCAGGTGGAGCAGCTTGAGGATGTAGACATAGCCAACCGACACCGGCTCAGGGAAGGGCTCCCCCGAGCGTCCGTCGATGAGCAGTGCCTTTCCGGTTTCGCCGATGAGCTGATCGCCGTCACGCGTCTTGGCGGTGGCACTCAGCAGACCGGTGATCTCTTCCTCACGGGCACCGTCGAAGACCGGAGTCGCGACGTTGGTACCCGGCTCGCCACTACGGGCTGCCTCGGGCAGACGGCCGGCCCACGCTGGCGAGCCCTCGACCTGCCAGCCGGTCTTGGCCACCCAACCGAGGTGCGTCTCCAGAACCTGGCCGATGTTCATCCGACCCGGCACACCGAGCGGGTTGAGGACGATGTCGACCGGAGTGCCGTCCTTGAGGAACGGCATGTCTTCGGGCGGCAGAATCTTGGCGATGACACCCTTGTTGCCGTGACGGCCGGCGAGCTTGTCGCCGTCCTGGATCTTGCGCTTCTGGGCGATATATACCCGGACCAGCTCGTTGACGCCGGGCGGCAGCTCGTCGCCGTCCTCGCGCGAGAACACCCGCACGCCGATGACCTTGCCGTCGCCACCATGGCTGACCTTCATCGAGGTGTCGCGCACCTCGCGGGCCTTCTCACCGAAGATGGCACGCAGCAGACGCTCTTCGGGCGTCAGCTCGGTCTCACCCTTGGGCGTGACCTTGCCGACCAGCACGTCACCGGTCACCACGTCGGCGCCGATGCGCACGATGCCGCGCTCATCCAGATCGGCCAGCACCTCATCGGAGACATTCGGGATGTCCCGAGTGATCTCCTCCGCGCCGAGCTTGGTGTCCCGGGCGTCGACTTCGTGCTCGTCGATGTGGATCGAGGTCAGTACGTCGTCCTGGACGATCCGCTGGTTGAGGATGATGGCGTCCTCGTAGTTGTGGCCTTCCCACGGCATGAATGCCACGAGCAGGTTCTTGCCGAGCGCCATCTCACCGTTGTCGGTCGACGGTCCGTCGGCCAGCACCTGGCCGACCTCGACCCGCTCGCCTTCGTCCACGATCGGCTTCTGGTTGAAGCTGGTGCCCTGGTTGGAGCGCGCGAACTTGGAGAGCCGGTAGGTGTTGCGCGTGCCGTCATCGGCCATCACGGTGATGTAGTCGGCCGAGAGTTCCTCGACCACACCGGCCTTCTCGGCCACGACCACGTCCGCGGCGTCGACCGCGGCGCGCAGTTCCATGCCGGTTCCCACCAGTGGTGACTCGCTACGCAGCAGCGGAACGGCCTGACGCTGCATGTTCGCACCCATCAGGGCCCGATTGGCATCGTCGTGCTCGAGGAACGGGATCATCGCCGTCGCGACCGACACCATCTGGCGCGGCGAGACGTCCATGTAGTCGACCTCGGACGGGTCGAGGAGCTCGACCTCGCCGCCCTTCTTCCGACACAGCACCTTGGGCTCGGTGAAGCCGCCCTGCGCATCGATCAACGCGTTAGCCTGCGCGATCGTGTGCCGGTCCTCTTCATCAGCGGTCAGGTAGTCGATCTGGTCGGTGACCTTGCCGCCGGTGACCTTGCGGTACGGGGTCTCGATGAACCCGAACGCGTTGACCCGGCCAAAGGAGGCCAGTGAGCCGATCAGGCCGATATTCGGGCCTTCCGGCGTCTCGATGGGACACATGCGTCCGTAGTGGGACGGGTGAACGTCGCGGACCTCCATGCCGGCGCGATCACGCGAGAGGCCTCCTGGGCCCAGCGCGGACAGTCGCCGCTTGTGGGTCAACCCGGCGAGCGGGTTGGTCTGGTCCATGAACTGCGACAGCTGCGAGGTTCCGAAGAACTCCTTGATCGACGCCACCACCGGGCGGATGTTGATCAAGGTTTGCGGAGTGATCGCTTCGACGTCTTGCGTGGTCATGCGCTCGCGCACGACCCGCTCCATCCGGGACAAGCCGACCCGGATCTGGTTCTGGATCAGCTCGCCGACCGTACGGAGGCGACGGTTGCCGAAGTGGTCGATGTCGTCGACCTCGTAGCCTTCGTCGCCGTTGTGCAGGCGAACGAGGTACTCGATGGTCTTGACGATGTCGTCTTCGGTCAACGTGCCGTGCGAAATCGGGCTGTCGACCTGCAGCTTCTTGTTGGCCTTGTAACGGCCGACCTTGGCCAGGTCATAGCGCTTGCCGTTGAAGAACAGGTTGTCCAGCAACGCCTGGGCCGACTCGCGCGTCGGCGGCTCGCCCGGGCGCAGCTTGCGGTAGATGTCGAGCAGGGCTTCGTCCTGCCCGGGAATGTGGTCCTTTTCCAAAGTCGCCAGGAGGGTCTCGGACCAGTGGAAGTGCTCACGGATCCGGTCCGAGCTCCACCCGAGGGCCTTGAGCAGTACGGTGACCGGCTGGCGACGTTTGCGGTCGATGCGCACGCCGACCGTGGAACGCTTGTCGACGTCGAACTCCAGCCAGGCGCCACGGCTCGGGATGACCTTGACGCTGTAGACGTCCACGTCGGAGGTCTTGTCCAGCGTCCGGTCGAAGTAGATGCCCGGCGAGCGAACGAGCTGCGAGACGACCACGCGCTCGGTGCCGTTGATCACGAAGGTGCCCTTGCGGGTCATCATCGGGAAGTCACCCATGAACACCGTCTGGCTCTTGATCTCGCCGGTGGTGTTGTTGGTGAACTCAGCGGTCACGAACAGCGGAGCCGCGTAGGTCATGTCCTTGTCTTTGCACTCCTCGATGGAGGCTTTGACATCCTCGAAACGAGGCGAGGAGAACGACAGTGACATAGAGCCCGAAAAGTCCTCGATCGGCGAAATCTCGCCGAGGATCTCTTCGAGGCCGGATACCGAGATCTCCTGATTGGCCGAACGAGCGCGCCAGGCCTCGTTGCCGATCAGCCAGTCGAAGGACTCGGTCTGCAGGGCAAGCAGATTGGGAACTTCTAGCGGCTCCCTAATCTTGGCGAAGGAGGTACGAGGGGGTGCACCTGCAATTCCCTGAATCGTCGTACCTGGTGAAGCTGTCTTACCGGGGCGAGAGACTGCCAAGACGGGTCCTTCCGAGGACTGGATCTACCTCTGACCTGCGCGAACTCCCACTCGCTACCGACCCGTGATCAGACGCGAATCTGCGGACGGCAGACAGCCGGAAGCAGACCCTGACTTGGGCCGACAGTTAAATGAGGGCAGCGCAAACAGTCAGTGTAGCCGCGATGGGCGCGACTGTCCAGGCCACCCCTGAGGGTGGCTCACCCGGTGCCGGCGCCCGGTGCTGAACCTGGTCGAATCGACACTGCCCACGGTTCGGAAATACCTCGGCGCTCACGGCCCACTTACAGCCGCCTCACTTCGCAGCTGCAACGTAGGTGCACCGACAGGTTGCCTCGCCGGCCGCCGTGAGTCAAGCATCTCGAGTCGAATAGGTCGGCCTTTCGTCCGTATTGGGGGCAAATGGGAGGGGTCAAGCTCAACTTCAGCCCCATGGCGGTGCGGCCGATGTGGTGGTGGTGTCCCCGCTGCCGGCGAGTCTCGATGACATCTCTAGATCTGATCGAATCTAGATCTGATCGAATCTAGATCTGATCGAACTTGGACACCAGCCACAGATGACCGACCCGATCGAGGATCACCCGGACCCGGAAGATGTCGGTCCGGGGCGCTGACAGGGCGCTGTTGGTTACCTTCTGCTCGCCGAACACGATCACCGTGATCTGCTTGCCGTTGCCCGACACCGATTCGATTCCCGCCGCGTCGGTCTGCGCCTGCACCACGGCCTTGGTCTGAACCGCCGCGGGCTTGATGGATGTCGTCATCGCCTTCTGGTAGTCCAACTGTGCCCGCCCGGTCAGCAGCTTCGCCGCCGCGGCAGTGTCGCCGTCGAAGTGCTGATAGTTGTAGGACAGGATCACTGGGACCGACGACTTGGCCGCCGACAGGACCTGGTCTCGGTCCTGACCCACATCGGCGTTCTTGGGCCACAGGAGCAGCCCGATGCACAGTCCCAACAGCAGGAGGGCAGCCGTGGCCAGCCCGCCGACCAGCCACCAGCTACGCCGGCGAGCTCGGTTCGTTGCCGAGGAGTGGCGAGCACCCGGAAGCGGCCGATCTGCCGCAGCCTGCGTGTCGCTCGCGGGTTCGATGTCGGTTTCAGCCATGGTCTGCCCTTTCGATGACTGGCTCAGGTTCACATCGGTCATGACAGCGACACCGACTCGATGTTGGACATCAGCCACTTGCCGTTCATGAGCTCCATGCTCAGGCTGAAGCGGTTGACGGCGAAGGTCGTCGTTTTGCCGGCCGAGTCGGTCCGTAGCGAGTCGGCGGCCACCAGAACGGTGGCCGTATTGCCCTTCATCGCCACCAGCCCGGCACCGGATACGTTGGCGGTGTTGTCCTGCTTGAGCTTCTGCAGCCCGGCCAGCAGGTCCTTCTTTCGGGGCGTGAACTGGGTGGCCAATGCCGGGGTCATGCCGGCGACCGCGTTGCCGAAGTCCGCGTCGAAGCTCTTCAGGCGGAACGTCTGAATATTGATGACCTCCTGCTTGGCGGCATCGACGGCGGACTGCTCGGACTTGCTCAGCCGCATTGTCGGGGCGTCGGTGGATCCAAGGCGCCACACGGCCACGGTTGCCGCCGCCACAACCAGCGCCGCCACCAGGATCGCGAGGATCTTCACCACCCTCGTCGTCGAAGCTCCCGGCGACAATGGCGGGACGCTCACCTCAGTGGCATCGGTAGTGATCATCTCTCTGTCCTCCTTCTGTGGGTCATCCCAGACCACCGGTCAACAACGGCAACCAGGAGTTGTCGGCCAAGAGGTCACCGCTAGCCGCTGTCCCGCCCAGGGGCACCGCGCGGGGATAGGCACTACTTGCGCCGCCGGTCGTGATCGGATCTCCGCCGGGGGCGTTCTGAGCCCCGCGAACCGTCGTAACCGAGCCGCGAGGTGCGGTGCACTGGGCGTCGGTGTTCACGGGGGCCGGACCGGTTTGGCTCGGCTGTCGCTTGCTCGTACCGCCGTAGCCGGCCACGCAGGAGGGCGGGTCATCGACATCGAGCACGAGCCCGAAGTGCACTGTTCCGTCTCCCGGGGCGACCGTTGACCGCGCGGCGACAGAGACCGGATAGCTGAGAAGGATCGCCTGAATACCGCCGATGTTGGATACCAACACCTCATTGACGCTGGTCAGGTTGGCCAGCACTACCCCGAGGTCAGCGCCATTGTGGGCGATGAAGTTCCGGACGGTGTCCAGCTCGCTCGGGCCGTCGCCGAGCAACCGGTTCAGGTCCGGATCGCTCTGCTTCAACTGCGCCGACAGCAGATTGAGGTTGTGGGCCCAGTCCTGGATCGCCGAGCCGGAGTCAAGTTGGGTCCGCAGCACCGTCTGGCTGTTGTCGATGAGCTTCAGGGTCTCGGGTAAAGCCTGCTGTGCTCGGGCCAGCAGTTGATCACCCGAGTCGAGCAGCGCCTGTAGGTCGGGTCCCGTGCCCTGGAAGGCGGTCCCGAGTTCGGTGACCAGCGTGCTCAGCTTGGCCGAGTCGATGTGGCTGACCAGGTTGTCGAGGTTCTGGAGCAATACCTGGGTGGCGATCGGCACCTGTCCCGGCTTGTTGAGTACGGCGCCGGACCGAGCGTAGGGACCGTTGGAGCCGGACGGCTCGAGATTGACGTACTGCTCCCCCACCGCGGACCGGTCCGAGACATAGGCCTGGGCGTCGAGCGGGATTGGATGGCGAGTGCAGCTGGACAATCGCAAGTCCACTCGGACTCCCCGAACTTTCGTCCCGTCCGCGCCGTCGTAATCGAGCAGGTGCAGCTCGCCGACCTTCCCCACCGTCACTCCGCGGTAGGTGAGCTCAGCATTGCTGAAGATGCCGCCCGAATCAGGGAAATTGGCGCTGATCGTGCAGCCTGAGGAGCCGAACAGCTGAGCGCCGAGGCCGACGTAGTTGAAGCTGACGTAGGAGACGCCAAGCAGCGAGATGACCAGGAAGGCCAGCAACTGAAGCTTCGTGGTGCGCTTGATCATGGCCTCATCCCCCGCCCAGCCCGGAGATCTTCGGCAACGCCGTAGTTGCGCTTGGTGTCGTTGATGACCCCGGTGTCAGCAGGTTGTCCAGCACATCGGACAGATTGAGATCCACGTCGGCGTACAGGTTCGTGTAATCGCCACGGATGCCGTTCACGGCGGTTCTCGGGAAGGGGTAGGTCGTCAGCAGCTCCAATGACTTGGGCAAGTCGGAACCGACCGAGTTCAGCTGCGTCAAGACCGGGTCGAGGTTCTTCAACGCTCCGAGAACATCCTCGGTGCTGGCATTGACGACGTGGACCGCCACATCGCTGAGATGGTCCAGGCTCGACAGCAACGTGACCAGCTGGCTCTTCTCATCGGCCAGAACCTTGACCGCTTGCGGGAGAGTGTCCAGAGCCTGCGCCAGGATCTGCTTCTGTGCGTTGAGGGTGCGGGCCAGGTGGTCCAGGCTCGCGATCGCGGTGAGGATTTTGTCCTTCTGGCCATTCAGGGTTGTGACGAAGCTCGACAGCTGGTCGAGCAGACTGCGAACCTCGGCCGTGTGCCCGTCCAGCGCGGCATTGAGCTCGTGGGTGATGGTCTTGATCTGCTCCAGACCGCCGCCGTTGAGCAGCAGCGACAACGCGCCGAGCACCTGTTCGATCTCAGGATTGCTGCCGGTGCGGTTGATCGCCACGTGGGGGTAGGCATAACCCGGGTGCGGAGCGGCAGCCAAGCTGACCGAGTCGCTCACTTCCGGCTGGGGCGGGTAGGACAGCGAGACGAATTTCTCGCCCAGCAGTGACGTCTGGCGGATGTCGGCGTGTGCGTTGGCCGGCAGCTGCACATTGCCGTTCAGCGCGATCTGAACCTGCGCGTGCCAGTCGATCAGCCGAATCGATTCCACCTTTCCGACGGTGACGTCGTTTACCTTTACCGAGGACTGCGGAACCAGGTCCAAGACATCGGTGAAATCGATCAGTACGCGGTACGGGTGGCTGCCTAGATCGGCACCACCGGGCAGCGGCGCGGAGTACAGCCCGTGAAACGCACAACCGGTCAAGCTCAGTACCAGGGCGGTAGCCACGGCCGATCTGAGGAGGAGCTGTCTCATCGGAATCAGCCCCCCAACCCGGGCAGTGTGGGGACACCCGGAAGACTCGGCAGGCCTGGCAATCCCGGCCGGCCCGTTGACGTTCCCGGGTCGCCCAGTCCTGGCAGGGGCGGCAATCCGCCCAACTGCTTGGCCAATGCGTCGCAGGTCTGCTGGACCGTTCCGCCGATGACCGGCAGCTGGCCGGTCCTGTACAACACCGAACAGATCGCCGCCGGGTCGGCGATATTGCCGAGGTTGGCTCGCGTATCCAAGGTGCCAGATGTCGGGTTGTAGGCATGCACGAGATTGCTGAGAGCGACCGGCGCCACGTGCAGGATCTCGTTCAAAGCATCGCGCTGACCGGCCAGTACCCCGGTCAAGCTCTTGAGCCCGACGATGTCGGCGTGCACCGAAGCACCGTTGGCTTTCACGAAGTTCGCCACGTCCTGCAGGGCCGTGGCCAGGTTCTTCAAGGCTTCACCCAAGGACTGCCGCTCGTCGGCCAGGGCCGAAGTGACCTGATCCAGCTGGTCGTTGAACCTACGAACCTGCGCGTCGTTTGCCTTGAGAGCATCGGTGAACACCTGCAGGTTCTTCACCGTGCCGAACAGGTCCTCCCGGCTCGAGGCCAGGGTCTGGACGGCCTTGGACAGGTTCATCACCGTGTTTCCGAGCGCCTGCCCGTTGCCGTTGAGATTGGCCGCCCCGACATCGATCAGGTCGGACAATGCTCCGTTGCTGTTGGCACCGTTCGGGCCGAGCGAGACGTTGAGTTTGTCGAGTGCGGCGTAGATGTCATCGAGCTCCACCGGTGATGCCGTCTGATTCATCGGGATGAGCGCCTTGTCGGCCAAGACCGGGCATTGGCCTTTGCAGGACGCGAAGTCCGCGAATTCCACGTAGCGATCCGACACCAGCGACGGTGGGATGATCGCGGCCCGCACGACCTTGGCGTCAGCACCGTAGCCCGGCAGTTTCACGTTGTCGCGATAGCTCATCCGGACGAGCACGCCGTCGCCGTCGGGAGTGACCTTCTGGATCCGGCCGATCTTCACGCCGTGTAACCGAACGTCAGAGCCGGCGTAGAGACCGACAGCTCGTTCGAATCGTGCGGTCACCGACTTGGAACCGCTCGGTAGCACAAGGTAAATCGTCACTCCGAGCCCGATCGCGGTCAGGACCGCGATGACGATCAGCCGACTCACGGCCCGCGACAGCACAGCCCGCCTGGTCTCACTCATCAGCCCGCCCCCGCCCCGAAGGCCAGAATGCCGCCCACCGACAGGTTCTGGATGTAGGTATCGAACCAACGTCCGTTGCCGAGGGTGTTGGCGAAGACTCGATAGAACGGCGCCAGCAGGGAAATCCCGCGATCGAGGTTGTCCTGGTTGCGTTGCAGGATGTCCAGCACTGCCTTGAGCTGGTCCAGGGCCGGTTTGAGCGTCTGCTGATTATCGCGAACCAGCCCCGAGATCTGCAGGGACAGCTGGGAGGTATTCAGCAGCAGAGTGCGAATGGCATCCCGTCGGAAGTTCAGTTCCTGCAGCAGCAATCCGCCATCGGAGAGCAGTTTGCTGATCTGGGCGTCTCGGTCGCCCAGCACTCCCGTGACGCTGTTGGCGCTGGCCAGCAACGTCTTCAAGGCCTGGTCCCGCGAGGCGATCGTGTTGGAAAGCCGCGACAACCCGTCCAGAGTGCGGCCGACCGACTGCGGCGTGTCACGAAATGTATCGGCGATCGCAGTCAGGGACTGGCTCAACTGCTTGGTGTCGATATCGCCAACTGTCTTGGTCAGATCGGAGAATGCCGGATAGATGTCATAGGGCGTGATCGTTCGACTCAACGGGATCTCGTGCTTCGGGTTCTGTTTGCCGGTTCCCTGAGAGTCGAGTTCCAGATACTTGCGTCCGAGCAGGGTCTTGATCTGGATGACCGCCTGGGTTTGATCGCCGACGAAAGCATGCTTCACCCGGAACGCCACTTTCACCGCGCTGTCATCGGTGCCGCTGAGAGACACCCCCGTGACCGTGCCGACCTTGACCCCGGCGATGCGGACCTCATCGTCGGGCTGCAGTCCGGACGCTTCACTGAAGATGGCGTTGTACTGGGTGCCGCCACCGATGATCGGCAAGCGCTGGGCGTTGAACGCGGCCCAGAGCAGAATGCCGATCACGACCAGGCCGATCGCCCCGATGGTCAGTGGATCCCGACTGGCGAAGGATCGTCCGCCGGGTGCCCGTTTGGTTCTCATCTCGTTCATCAGCCACCACACCGAGACGTCGCCGTGCCGATCTGGGGATTGAGCTTCACGTTGCCAGGCAGCGTCACAGTGCCCCCGAAGCTGCACAGATAAAAGTTGAACCAGGAGCCATAGGTCGCCGTGCGCGTCAGTGCGGCGACCTTGTCCGGCAGCCTCCGCAGGATGCCGTCGATGGTCGATCCGCCCGCGTTCAGCGTCTGCGCAAGGCTGGTGAGATCGACTACGTCCTGTTTCAGCGGAGGGCGAGCCTGTTGGAGCAGGCCGGCGGTCGAAGAGGCGAGGTTGTCGATACCGACAATGGAATCGCCAATCGTCTTCCGATCGGCCGACAGACCTGAGACCCAGCGCTGTAGCTGCACGATCAGCTCGGACAGCTTCTCATCGCGCTCTCCGACCGTGGAGAGAACGGAGGACAGGTTCGTGACCAGATCGCCGATCACCTGATCCTTGTCGGCAATCGCTGAGGTCAGGGATGCGGTCTGCTGCAACAGACCCTCCACCGTGCCGCCTTCGCCCTGCAGGGTATGAATGATCTGCATCGACAGGCTGTTGATCTCGTCCGGATTCAACCCGGAGAACAACGGTTTGAAACCGGCGAACAGCTGGCTGAGGTTCAAGGCGTTCTGGGTCTGGCTGACCGGGATGGTGGCCTTGGCCGCCAACGTTGTCTGAGCCGAGTTGGGGATCGCGCTGCCTTGTTCGATGGCCAGGTAACGTTGACCGACGAGGTTGCGGAATCGCAGTTTGGCTTGCGTCCAGGTGGTCAGACTCCGATCGGTGCTGACGCTGAACTTGACCTTAGCCACGAACCGAGCAGCCTTAGGATCAATGGTGCCGGGCTCACGCATCAGCTTGATGGCCTGGATCGATCCCACCCGAACTCCGGCGACGCGCACGTCGTCACCCACCAGCAATCCGGTCGCGTCGGTGAACAGCGCGTAGTAGCTGGTCGTCTTGCCGGCGCTGGAGTTTGTGATCGTTGCCGCCAGGACGTAGGTCGCGATGCTGGTAATCACCAAAAAGGTCACCAGCTTGATGAGGGGCCCGATCAGTCCGGCCCGCAAGCGTCGAGTCATCCGATTTCCACCTGCGATCCACGCAGCATCGGGGCGGCCAGCAGCGTCGCGAGGCTCGGCACCTGCGACGGATCGTCGCCGTAGTGCGAGGCAAGCAGAGCTGAGACGAGTTGTTGCTCGGCCGGAGAGCCGACCCCCTCGGCGTGATAAACCGATCGGTCCGCGCTCGGGTTGGCGGTGGTGGCATCGGGCGTGGCACCAGGACCGGTGGCTGGCGCGCCGTCGGGCAGTGTCACTCCGGCGAACGGGACCTGCGGGTTCGGCAGGCCGTAACATCGAGGCCCGATCGCCCCGCTCGGGAATACCGGCTCGTCGCCGGGAACGTACTTTCCTTGCGACTTCACGGTCTCCAGGGTGATGTGCAGGCCAGGCTGGCCACCCCCGAATGCCTGCTCCAGCGGCGCTTCCGAATCGGCCAATCCCTTGAGCAGGCATGGGTATTCCGGCGCGAAGCGAGCAAGCGTCCGCAGAATCGTGTTTCCGGTGGCCGCGACCTGGATCAGGTAATCACCGTTCGCGCTCAGGAATCCATCGAGCTGGTTGGATGCGGCCGTGGCCGAGGTCAGTAACTGGTCCAACGCCTTCGGACGGGCCGTGATCGTGTGCGCGGTGGTTTGCAGGTTGTTCAGGGTGGCCAGCAGATCCGGCGCCGCATCGTTATAGACGGTGGCCACTCGTCCGAGCTTGTCGACATCATCGACGAGTTCGGGCACCTTCGGGTTGAGTGTGGTGAGGTAGGAATTGAGCGAGGCCAGATTGTCACCGAGCTGCTTGCCTCGTCCCTGCAGCGCGGTGGCCAGCGCCGTGAGGGTCGCCTTCAGCTGCTCGGGATGCAGGCCCAGCAGCACCGGGTAGAGATCGTCGAGCACCCGCTCCAGCTCGATTGCGTCTTTGCCGCCGGTGATCGTGTCGCCCGAACGCACCGGCTCAGCCTGCGCCGCGGACAGATCATCAGGCACCTGCAAGGCTACGTAGCGCTCACCGAACAGGGTCTTGGGCAGCAGCAGGGCGGTGGCGCCGCGCGGAATCAGCCTGCTGCGTTGAGGATCCAGCGCCATCAGCACCCGCGCGCGAGTCTCCGGCTCACCGGAGGAACCACTCGGAGTGAGCGTGTACGTCGAGATCTTGCGGACTTCACCAACCAGGATGCCGCGCAGTTTCACGTCTGACTGCTTCAGCAGTTGGGCTCCGGTGTGATCGGTATCGAGTGTCACCAACACGACCTTGGTGAACACCTGCTGATAGGCCGCGATCGACAGGCTCACCAGTCCGACTAGCACCAACAGGAACACCACGCCGGACAGCCGACGGCGGACGGTGCGGGCCAGTGGGCTGGCAATCACGTGGGCAGACATCGGGATCAGCCCGCAATCCGGACGTTGGTTGTCGATCCCCAGATGGCCAGTGACAGGAAAAAGTCGATGACGTTGATGGCCACGATCGCCGTCCGGACGGCTCGTCCGACGGCGATACCGACACCAGCCGGACCGCCTTTGGCGTTGTAGCCGTAATAGCAATGGGTCATCACTATGACCACCGAGAAGATGAGCACCTTGCCGAAGGACCAGAGGATATCCACCGGCGGCAGGAACAACCGGAAATAGTGGTCATAGGTCCCGGTCGATTGCCCGTAGTACAGCGTGGCGATGGTTCGTGTCGACAGGTAGGAGGACAGCAACCCGATCACGTACAGCGGTATCACCGCGATGAAACCGGCGATGACGCGAGTGGTGACCAGATACGGCACCGAAGGAATAGCCATTACCTCCAGGGCATCGATCTCTTCCGAGATGCGCATCGCGCCGAGCTGCGCGGTGAAACCACAACCGACGGTGGCCGACAGAGCCAGGCCAGCCACCAGGGGGGCGATCTCACGGGTGTTGAAGTAGGCCGACACGAAACCGGTGAATGCCCCCGTCCCCAACTGGTTAAGAGCGGCGTAACCCTGCAAGCCGACTTCGGTTCCGGTGAAGAAGGACAGGAAGGTGATCACCCCGACCGTGCCGCCGATCACCGCCAAGCCACCGGTGCCGAACGTAACCTCGGCCAGCAACCGGGCGACTTCCTTCTTGTACCGTCGGATGGTTCTCGGGATCCAGACAATGACTCGAAGGTAGAAGGCCAACTGGTCACCGAGGTCGTCGAGCATTCCGACCGGACGGCGTGCGGCCCGGCGAGCGCTGGCGATTGCGGGTGTGTAGAAGGCCATCATGACCCCTTGGGCGGGACGACCTGGAAGTAGACAGCGGTCAGGACGAAGTTGACGAAGAACAGCATCAGGAAGGTCACAACCACCGACTGGTTCACGGCGTCGCCCACCCCCTTCGGGCCTCCACCGGCGTTCAACCCCTTGTGCGAGGCAACCACAGCCGCGATCAGGCCGAAGATGACGGCCTTGACCTCGCCGGCGTACAGGTCCGGAAGCTGCGCCAGAGCCGAGAAGCTCGCCAGGTAGGACCCAGGCGTCCCGCCTTGGATGATCACGTTGAAGAAGTAGCCGCCACCGACGCCGACGACACTGACCAGGCCGTTGAGGGCGGCGGCGACCAGCATGCAGGCCAGCACGCGCGGTACCACCAGACGCTGCACCGCTGAGATGCCTAATACCTCCATGGCGTCGATTTCGTCGCGAATCTTTCGACTGCCGAGATCGGCACAGATGGCCGAACCGCCGGCACCGGCGATCAGCAGCGCACACACGATCGGGCTGGCCTCGCGAATGACGGCCAGTACGGACGCGGCCCCGGTGAAGGATTGCGCGCCCAGCTGTCGGGTCACCGTTCCGAGTTGCAGAGCGATCACCGCACCGAACGGTATCGCCACCAAGGCGGTCGGCAGGATGGTCACGCTGGCGATGAACCAGGCCTGTTGAACGAACTCCCTGGTTTGGAAAGGGTGTTTGAAGCTCAGGCGGATCACATCGAGGAACAGGGCGAACAGCCGGCCGGATTCACGAACCCCGGCGGTGAGTGACACGTTAGCCACGCGCGACCACCTCGCTCCGGTCCTCGAGGCGATCATGCCGGGCGAGATCGTCGCGCTCGTCTTCCAAAGCCTGCTTCACCGCGGCCTGCGCCTGAACCGGCATCGTGTGCAGCAGATCCAAGACACGTTGCTGGCGACGAGCCGCGGCTTGACGAACGGGTAATCCGGAACTGGGCTGGAGCTGCGAAGGGATCGCGATTGGCTCGACCGCTTCGGGTCCCCCGGCCTGATCCGCTGCGTGATCGGCCAGGGTGGCCAGTTCGGCCGCGACCTGAGCGGCGTCCTTCTCCTCCGACATGCCGATCGGTCCTTCACGGCGCCCGTTCAAGAACTGCTTGACGACCGCCTCATCGCTGGTCAGCAACACCTCTCGCGGACCGAACATCACCAGTTCGCGCCGAAATAGCAGACCGAGATTGTCCGGGACGGTGCGGGCCGTTCCGATGTCGTGAGTGACGATCAGGAAGGTGGCGTCGGTGACAGCGTTCAGGTCGACGATCACTTGGTTGAGGTAGGCCACCCGCACGGGGTCGAGGCCGGAATCAGGTTCATCGAAAAGGATGATCTCGGGATTGAGGACCAGAGCGCGGGCCAGTCCGGCGCGCTTGCGCATCCCGCCTGAGATCTCGCCCGGGAGTTTGTCCTCCGCACCCCGCAGACCAACCATCTCCATCTTCTCGATGACGATGTGCCGAATCTCGGATTCGCTCTTGTGGGTGTGCTCGCGCAAAGGAAAGGCAATGTTGTCGTACAGGTTCATCGACCCGAACAAGGCACCATCCTGAAACAGCACCCCGAACAGCTTGCGGGTCTCATACAGCTGATGTTCGCTACAGCGCGCCAGGTTGACGTCCTTGATGAAGATCGAACCGGCGTCGGGCTTCAGCAGGCCGACGAGGGTCTTCAGGAAGACCGACTTGCCGGTGCCAGAGGGCCCGAGCAGCACCGAAATTTCGCCAGCCGGAAGGGTCAGGCTCACATCGCCCCAGATTTGCTGCTTGCCGAACGACTTGCTCAGGTGTTCGACAGCTACCTCGACGCCCACCTGTGCTCCTAACGTCGCGCGTCCGCCGTCGGTAAGGCCAGGTCGTGCCGGCAGCTGACAACTGTGCGGACGAGCTGTCATCTGCTGAGTACAACGAGGCGCTGGCGGATCGGTTACCGCCGAGTTAACTGAGGGACGCGATCAGGGGCCGAGAAGCGTGCGTTCGTTGCGCCGGCGCAACGCAAAGGGGCGGCCCGCCGTAGCGGAACCGCCCCTCTGGGGTGGGACTGAACTGGGTGAACTGAGCTGAGTGGGCCTGTCCTGGTGGACTGCTCAGCCCGCGTCCAGAACTACTTGACGGTGACCGTCGCGCCGGCGCCTTCGAGGGCCGCCTTCGCCTTCTCGGCACCTTCCTTGTTGACCTTCTCCAGCAGCGGCTTCGGAGCGCCGTCCACCAAGTCCTTGGCCTCCTTCAGGCCGAGGCTGGTGAGAGTGCGCACCTCCTTGATGACCTGGATCTTCTTGTCGCCAGCGGCTTCGAGGATGACGTCGAACTCGGCCTGCTCCTCAGCGGCCTCGGCCGGAGCGGCGGCAGCGGCCGGGCCGGCCACGGCAACCGGAGCGGCCGCGGTGACGTCAAAGGTGTCTTCGAACTGCTTCACGAATTCCGACAGTTCCAGGAGGGTGAGCTCCTTGAACGCGTCGATGAGCTCGTCGGTGCTGAGCTTCGCCATGATGGGCGTCCTTTCTTTCTAACAACGGGTGCCTAGCCGGAGCCGGCAAGGGATTGGATTTCTTACTCCGCCGGCTCGGCGGAAGCTTGTTCGGTTGCGGTCGGACCTTCAGCCGCCGGGGCCTCAGCCTCGGGTACGTCAGCCTCGGGTGCCGCAGCTTCAGGGGCCTCTGATGGTTCGGCAACTTCCGCATCAGCAGCTGGTGCTTCGGCTTCGGGTGTTGGAGCTTCGGGTGCTTCGGCCGTCCCTGGAGTCTTGTCCTCCAAGGCCTTGACCAGACGAGCCACCTGCGACAGCGGTGCCTGGAACAAAGCGGCAGCGCGGGTCGGCAACGCCTTGACGGCGCCGGCGACCTTGGCCAGCAGTACCTCACGCGATTCCAGATCGGCGATCTTGCCGATCTCGGTTGCGCTCAGGGACTTTCCGTCGAGCACGCCACCCTTGATGACCAGCAGCGGATTGGCCTTCGCGAAATCGCGCAGGCCCTTGGCCGCCTCCACCGGATCACCCTTGACGAACGCGATGGCGTTCGGGCCAACCAGCAAACTCTGGTCGAGCGCGACACCCGCTTCTTCGGCGGCACGCTTGGTGAGCGTGTTCTTAAGCACCGCGTACGTGGTGTCAGCCCCGAGGTTTCGACGAAGCTGGCTGAGCTGCTTGACGGTCAGGCCACGGTATTCGGTGATCACAGTTGCCGTCGAGGTGTTGAACTGATCGACGATCTCGGCGACCGCGCTGAATTTTTCGGCGTTTGGCATGTCCCTCCTCTCTTGCGTCTAATGCTGAGCCGCAGGACGGGCAGGCGTCTTCATGCTCAAGAGAGCCGGCAAAAAGAAACGCCCCATGCGCAGGCGCACAGGGCTCCAGGCGGAATCGCCCGAACTACTGTCCTCCTGCGCGGGCCGCTCCGGCGCTCCGGAGCTGTTCGGACGCATGTGCGCATGCGACGACCAGCGGTCTTCGGTTGGATCTGTGCTTCATCGTACGGGTGGGCCCGGGATCCCTCCAAATCGCACTGCGCCCCCGGGACGGCGATGAGCCTCACCGCTCGCAAACGCGGCCAAATGATGATCGTGGATCAAGTTATCGCGGCGGTCCATCAAGATCACGATCTTCGCCGAGGATGCTGTGATGATTCACGCTGGTTGGTTTCTTCGACACTCGGTTGACATCGCGCCTGAACACATGGGCCAAACGGCGCTGGAACACTTCAGGGCAATTGTCGACGGCGGGGCCATCGAGTACCTAGACGTAAGAAATGGGCTTGCCGGTGTGGACGCGACCTTATTCGCTATCGCCGCTGGCAATGCTGTCTTCGGGGTGCAAGTCTTCGGATTCTAGGCACATGATGTCGCCACCGACCAGGACGATCCGAAGCAGACGAACGGGGCCGGGAACTCCCGCGGTTGACTACACACTGCGGCCAAAGCCTGGGCCGAATCCATGCCGTCCGCCAGCAGCGAGTGGTACCGCGGCATCACCTCGGCCGCAACTTCGTCATGCACGCGGGCAACCCCGGCCACGACAGATCGAGTACCCAGGTGAAGCAACACCGAAGTCAATCCAAGGGCTTCGTCTCCGGGCCGGATCGTGGCTTGCCCAAGCTCGCAGGCCGAGAGCACCACATGTTCGGCGGCCTGAGAGTTCTGATCGAGCTCGTAGGCGAACACTGGCCCGTCGGCCAGCCGAATACTGGAGAACAACGGGTTCTCGGCCTGATGTTCTCCGTGGGCCGCGACATGCACGACCGTGCTTTCGCTGATGGCCGCCGCCAGACGGTGGTGACCGGCGGCCTGTTCGAGGTACAGCTCGGACCGCTCGGTGGGTAGCCTGGCCCCGCTCGCCTCACCAGCTTTCCAGGCCGCCACTACCCCGCTGGCCTCTTCGGCCGCCCGCGGCAAAGCCGGCCCGGCGAACGCAGCCAGCCGCAGGCCGTTTCCGGACGGCGGCCGTGGTGAAACCCGGCGTCGCGCCGACATCCATGCGGTCGCGGTCGGGGCCACCATCACCGGTATGTCGGCCAGGGCCGGAATGCTCGTCCACGGGGCCGCGGCCAACGGACCGGTCGGAAGAATCAATAGTCGGCGGCCGGAAATACTCATAGGTTCCAAGGTCAATCGCTGCAACGCGGCCAGCGAGCGGGTCAAGGATCCCGTCACCGAAACCCGCAGCGCCCCGGGCAGGTAGCCGTTTCCCAAGACGTCCAGGTCAGCTCGACAACGACGGGTCAGTTCGACCACGGGTGCGCTGGCCCCGAGAGTGATCACCTGGGTGCGCCGTCCGCTGGCGCCGGCCGAACGGACGATGCCGTGCAGGACGCCCGCCACCTCGACGAAGCACAGCAAATCGGTTTCACTTTCGTCGAGTTCGGCGAAGATCTCGGCCGAGGTGGCTGACTGCTGGGCCTGGCCGGCGCCCTCGGACTGCCACGAACGAGCCCGAAGTTCCCGCTGGATGTCAGTGACGCGCCGACGTTGCTCGACTACCCGTTCCGCCGCTCGGGGGTCTGATTCCGTAGTCCGGAGCGCTTCCACCAGCTGCCGAAGTTCGCCCAGCAGATCGGCGGCCACCGGATCAGCCGGGGCGGCGATCGGCGACAGCCGATTCGACATCGCGCGGCCCTGCTCCACGGCGGCCAGCACCCCCGCCGGTTTGCCGGCCTTCAGCGCCAGCGCCACGTTCAGCTCGGCCAGCTTGCGACCGTGAACGGCGCCCGCGGTCTGCATGTCGATGCTGCCGAACTGGGCCTGGTGGCTAGCCAACTCCTCCAGACCGGATCGAATTTCGCGGCGGGCGTCAGCAGCGCGACCAACGCCGAGACACAGCTGAGCGGCAACGAGGCGAGTATGTAGCTTCATCGAAATCGAATCCGCCGATCGAGCTCCACCGGCCTCGGCCGCCACGACCTGGGCGTCATCGATCCGGTTGGCGCGATACAACGCCTCGGCAGCGATCAGGCGCGCCGTGCGGGCCTTGGAGTGCAGACCGATCCCGGCGTACTCGGCCGCCAGGCGCAGCGCCGGTTTGGCCAGCCGGCTGCCCGGACGACCCGCGGCCTGGTCGGCGTGCAGCAACACCAGCTCGGCGTCCCGTCGCCACGGATCGTTGCCCCGGCGGCGAAACCGATCCCGCGCGCTGGCGGCCAAGCGGCGGGCGGCCGAGATTTCGCCATCCATCAAAGCGCATTCGGCCCGTGCCAGTTCGACCTCGCCGACGTCCTTCCACAACCGCGCGGCGCGCGAGATCTCCCCTGCCGCGAGCAGAGCCTCGTCAGCTTCACGATGCAGCCCGGCGGCCAGCAGTACTCGGGAACGGTCGAAAAGAATCACGGCCGGCGATACGTCGGCGCCAAGATCGCGAGCCGCGCCCATCATCTGCAGCGATACCGCCAGATTGCCGGCGAAGAACTCGACCTCGCCCAGGTTGTGTTGCGCTTTGGCCTGTTCGACGAGCAGGCCGTATTCCGAGGCCAGCGCCACCGCCTGGGTGTAGTCCGGCCGAGCTCGATCGAGATTACCCAGATATACATGAAGCATTCCGCGATTGAGCAGGATGTTGCAGGCACTTCTTGGATCAGCCGAGTCCAGCAGTGCGACCGCGGCATCAAGTTCGTTGAGCCCGAGCAGGAATTGCCCCCCGCGCACCTGCATGTAGCCCAAGTGCAGGTGCAGCAGCACCTTGATGTGGCGATCGCCGGTTCGAGCGACGTAGCGGGCTACCCCTTCGATCGCCCGCAGGCCACGATCGAGACCGGCCAGTTCCGATTCCGACGTCGCCATCGCTAGCGCGATGCGCATCGCCAGGCGCTGCCGCTCGGCACCGTCGGCACCGTCGGCCCCGTCGGCACCGTCGCTGCGACGTTGCAGTGCACTCTGGGCCCGACGTAGTTGACGGGCGGCCTGCATCGGCCGACCCGCGCTGTTCTCGGCCAGACCTAAGCGGTAGTGATGCTCAGCTCGCGCCAGGTCCATGACGAGTTTCGGTCGCGGACGACGGGCGAGCAAGATGGACCAACTTCGTCACGGCCTGCCAACCCCGGGTGACTGCTGCGGCCTTGGTTACCGTGCCCCAGTTTCGTTGCTTGCGCAGGTTCTCGGCCAGCTGGCCGGCCAGCACCGGCGCAGCGAACGACGTGCCACTCCAGGTGGCGAATCCGCTGCGGTAGTCGTCCGGATCGATCGTCGCTCTCGGCATCGCCCCGTCGGCATTCAATGCGGCGCTGGCTTGCAGGGCACCGTCCAGATCAGTGGGCATGGTGCTGACCAAGGCGGCACCCGGACGTAGGCACAGGACCCAATCGCCATCGTTGGAGAACAACGCCTCGACCCGCTGGTCGGGGTTGAGGGCCCCGACACTGATGACCGGCAACGCATTGCGGCTCGCCGGGAGTCTGGACTGGGCGTGCGGGGCGAAGCCCGCCGGATAGAAGTGCCGGTTAGTGGCATCGTTACCCGCGGCAGCCACAGTGAGGACGCCGAGTTTGCCTAGCTCCGCCAGGGGAATCAGCACTTTATGATCCGCCGCCTGGTCAGCCGGCAGTTCGTGGTAATACCCGAGCGACAACGAGACGACGTCGACCAGGAAATCTTCCCGACCGGTCGCCAGCGCGATCGCCTGGCGCATTACCAGCCGGTTGAGCGCACCGAGGAACTGAGACTCGGGAACGGTGCCGTCGCCTAGCATCACCTTGACCGCCAGGATGTCGGCGTCCGGGCAGGTCTGACGGATCAGGCCGGCGATGAACGTGCCATGGCCCTCGTCGGCTTGCAGTAGCCCGTCCAAAGTAGCGGCGGTCGAGCGGTCGGTGCTGCCCTTGCCCTGACTGTGAAGCCCGATCGGCAACGTCGAGTCCACCGTCGGATTGCGGTCCACGATGCTGTCGGGGAGCCACCAGTGCTTGCCGACCCCAGAATCCAGGATCGCCACCACCGGTCGACGACCCCGCAACTGGTCGTCCGGGACGCGGGCGGGTTCGGGTCCGAGCCACGCCACCGGGCCGCGGCCGCCCCGGCCGGGCAGGCCGTACTCGGCGATCGGTGAACTGAACCCGGTACCCATGAAACCCGTGCCCATGAACCCGGTACCCATGAAGCCGGTACCCATGAAGCCCGTGCCCATGAAGCCCGTGCCCATGAACCCGGTACCCATGAAACCGGCCGCCTGGGCGTCGTTCACGGTGAGCAGATGGTCGAGCGTGACTCGATGCGCAAGCTGCCCACGCTCGCCACGCACCTGGGAGCGAAAGTGCTGCAACACCTTCCAGGCATCCGGGGGCGCCGAGGCGCCGACGCCCTCGCGCGGCAACAGCGGGATGGACACCGTCACGATCCGGTCGGCGAGGTCCCGCAAGCCGTGAGCGACCGCGATGTCGTAGAGATCCTGGTCCAGGACCGGTTCACCGAGGCGCAACCCCGAGGCGTATGCCGCCTCTTCCAGGCACTGACGCAAGACTTCGTCGTCCCAATCGCCCTTGCTCGACAGCAGACTGGCACCGACGTAAACGGTGGCCCGCAGATCGGTGATATCGCTGGAGCGCGCGGCGGTACTCGGGTCGAGGACCCGGCTGTCGTGCCGAGTCAGCATCATGGGCAGTTGACCGAAGTTGGGTACGCCACGAGGCGGCGACCCGGGCCGGGCGGCGGACGAATAGTCAGACGGCATACAAACCCCATTGTGCTGGACTAAGCGGCGGACGCTGAGCGAGCTGGTGCACAGCCTATGGCTAGATCTCCACCTGTGGCGTTACGACGGGCGGATGCGAGGGCGGTTCCGGGGCGCGAACCACGAACCGGGTCAATCCGTGAGGTGATTCTTCGAACACGAATCGACCGTCCGCGTCGGCGGTCGTGTGCAGCGAGAACGAGCCTTGACGAAGCTCCACGGCGACGTTCGCGCCGGGGGCACACCAGCCGTCGATACGCACTCGGTCCGGCCCGGCCGGGCTGATCGACACCATCGTGGTCAGGCTGTCGGACGTGAAGGTCAAGGTCTTGACGTCGCTGACCTGTTCGCCACCGCGCGCGGACAGGGCCCCCGCCGGAATCGCCGACAATTCGGCCAGCTCGGCCTGCAATGCATCGAGCGTGATCGCGAACTGGAGCCGATCGACCAGGTCGCCCGGAACCGGATCGATCGCGCTGTACAGCGCGGCCAGGCGGTTCATGACCTCGGCATCGATCCCGTCCAGAGGCTGGTCGGCGAGCGACTCCCATGAGGGAATCTCTGAGGTGTTCATCGAAGCTCCCATCGAGCATCAGTGGCGAGTGAGGCGCGTAGTTTCGCCAGGCAACGGCCCCGAGTGGGACCGATGCTCCCCATCGGCATTCCCAGCGAGCGAGCCAGCTCGGAGTAGTCCGGACGATCGGCAAACGCGATCACCCGCAACAATTGCTGGCAGCGGTCGGGCAATGTCGACACGTGCTTCCACAACAGCTGTTCGGAAGCCGCACGCACTGTCACGTTTTCTGGCGTGTCGTCTTCGGCGGACACGAAGTCGTCGTCGTCCAACTCGGTCGGAGACTGCCGAGTCAAACCCTTCGAGACCCGCCATGATTCTCGCTTGGCGGTGACAATCAGCCACTGCAGGACCGAGCGGGAATCCGCGATCGAGTGAGCGCTCTTGACCAGCGCGAGCCAGGTCGTCTGCAATACGTCCTCAGTCGAGGCCGTGTCCAGCCGTTGAGCTCGTACTGTGTGCCACAGGATCGGGGTGAGCATCGCCACCAGGTCGGCCATCGCATCGGATTGGCCGCCTCGATACCGCTGGAACGCCTCGCCGGCCCGTGAGGCCAGCGTTCCCTGTTCCGCCTCCGCGTTGATCATGGCGCGGACGGGCCTTTGGGTGACTTCGGTGTGGCTGACATCAGGTCTTCCCCCGGGGTGAAGTTTAAATCCGTGTAGGGCTGAGCCTAGGGCTTTCTGTTACCTACACAAGGAGGCAGCTGTCACGCCAGTAATACACAACGCCGCAGGCCTGTATCAGGGACGAAGCAGGCCGCTCCTGAGCGATGTGAAATATCCGGTTCCGGGACTCGCCGCGCAGGCAGTGAGCGTCGGCCTGATCGAACAGGCCGCGGCGTCTCGAGGGGGGCTGTCGGTAGTCGGCGAGTCCCGGAGTCGGCCCGTACCCGCGGTCATCGGACCTGAGGAGTCGCCGACCCGGGCGGGACATCGATCCGTCGCCCTGTGTGAGGTGATCGCCGACGGCCACCCGGCCCGGCTGATCACGGCGATCAAGGCCTGGGCCGAATCGCTGGCGGTGCTTCATCAGAGGTCGAATCGATTCGGGCCGGCGCCCCCGGCCCGGCGACCCTGGGTCCTCGAGCCCGACTACCCGCCCGCCCATCTTCGTTCCCGACTGGACGAGCCGGGCCTGGCTGGTGTGCTGGCCGAGATTCGGTCCAACCCGGGGTTGCGGGGCGCCCTGGACCGGGTCAATCAGACTTGGACGGGCCGGCACTGGATTCACGGCAATGCCACCACCGCGAACGCGGTAGCTCGAGCCATCGGTGCCTACCGGTGGCAGGTGTGGCTGGTCGACTCGGAATCAGCCGGCCTGGGCGATCCTTCGTGGGATCTGGCCACGGCTTACGACGCATTGCTTCTTCACGGCCAGACGAGGCGGATCGATATGCGCCCGGCCGTCTCGGCGTTTCTAGACGCCTACCGCAGCTGCGAGGGCCCCGGGCGATTGTCGCACCCGATGCTGATCACCCGGGCCCTGCTCACGTCGGTGGAACTGGCTTGCTCGCGCTCGAACGCCGCTGAACAGCCCGCCGGCGTTCCGCTACGCGGGCTCGCTCAGCAAGCCCTGCGCCGAGCGTCCCGCCTGGCGCTGACGCAAGCGGCACCGCTGCCGGTCGCCGGCCTCACCACAGTTCCGCTCGCCGTGTAGCGACGCTGGAAGACCTAGGCCGACGCGCTGTCCTCGGCAAGGTTGCGGGTGCGGTTGACGTCGACCGGAATTCCCGGGCCCATCGTGGTCGAGAATGACACCTTGCGCAGGTACTTGCCCTTGGCCGAGGACGGCTTGGAACGCAGGACCTCGTCCAGCGCCGCGCCGTAGTTCTCGATCAGCTGCTCTTCGGTGAAGGAAGCCTTGCCGATGATCAGGTGCAGGTTGGACTGCTTGTCCACCCGGAACGTGATCTTTCCGCCCTTGATGTCGGACACGGCCTTGGCCACGTCCGGCGTCACGGTGCCGGTCTTCGGGTTGGGCATCAGGCCACGCGGGCCGAGGACACGGGCGATTCGGCCGACCTTGGCCATCTGGTCCGGGGTGGCGATCGCGGCGTCGAAATCGAGGAAGCCGTCGGTGATCTCCTGGATCAGGTCGTCACTGCCGACCTTGTCGGCACCCGCGGCTCGAGCTGCCTCAGCCTGCTCGCCGGTGGCGAACACGATGACCCGGGCCGTCTTGCCGGTGCCGTGCGGCAGGCTGACCGTGCCACGAACCATCTGATCGGCTTTGCGGGGATCGACTCCGAGGCGCATCGCGACTTCAACAGTGCCGTCGAACTTGGTGGGTGAGGTCTGCCGGGCGATCTTGACAGCCTCCAGCGGGCTGTAGATCTTGTCGGGCTCGATGAGCTTGGCGGCGGCCTCGTAGGCCTTGCTGCGCTTGGTCATGATGGTGCTCCAATTCGGTCAGTGGTCAACGGACGCCGGCGGTCGGCGCCCTCCCACGCGTGCGGGTACAGCGGTGAAGCGGTGTGCTGATCTTCTGAGATTCGACTCACTCGGAAACGGTGATGCCCATCGAACGGGCGGTGCCGGCGATGATCTTGGCGGCCTGGTCGATGTCGTTGGCGTTGAGGTCTTCCATCTTGGTCTGCGCGATCTCGCGAACCTGGGCCATGCTGACCTTGGCGACCTTGGTCTTGTGCGGTTCGCCGGAGCCCTTGGGAACACCGGCGGCGGCCAGTAGCAGTCGAGCGGCCGGCGGCGTCTTGGTGACGAAGGTGAATGAGCGGTCCTCATAGACCGAGATCTCGACCGGGACGACCTGGCCACGCTGGGATTCCGTCGCGGCGTTGTAGGCCTTGCAGAACTCCATGATGTTCACACCGTGCTGGCCCAGCGCCGGACCGACCGGCGGAGCCGGGTTGGCGGCGCCCGCCTGGATCTGCAGCTTGATGATCGCGGTGAGTTTCTTCTTGGGAGGCATTCGTTTCTCTTCTTCTTGGAGATGCTGGATTGTGGGAGCTGACGGATTAGATCTTCGAAACCTGGCTGAAGGACAGCTCGACCGGCGTCTCGCGTCCGAAGATCGACACCAGAACCTTGAGCTTGGAGTGCAGCGGGTCGATCTCGTTGATGGTCGCCGGCAACGTGGCGAACGGACCATCCATCACGGTTACCGATTCACCGATCTCGAAGTCGACGACCTGTGTGGCGGCCGAACCGCCGCCATCGGCCGAACCAGCGCCGCCCTTGCCGAGGTTCGCTGCCTTCTGCGTAGCGGGCGCGAGGATCTTGATGACCTCGTCGATCGACAGCGGTGAGGGCTTGGACGTAGCGCCGACGAAGCCGGTGACACCGGGGGTGTTACGAACAGCGCCCCATGAGTCGTCGGTCAGGTCCATTCGGACCAGGATGTAGCCCGGGAAAACCTTGCGGTTCACGACCTGGCGCTTGCCGTTCTTGATCTCGGTGACCTCTTCGGTCGGGACTTCGACCTGATAGATGTAGTCCTCCATGTCCAGTGACTGGATCCGGCTCTCGAGGTTGGTCTTGACCTTGTTCTCATAGCCCGCGTAAGAGTGCACGACGAACCAGTCACCCGATGCGGCCCGAAGCTGGCTGCGCAGCTCCTCGATCGGGTCGGCCTCGGCGTCATCGGGATCGCCGCTTGACCCATCGGCGGCCGCCTGGTCTTCGGCTTCAAGCTCAGCGGCGACCTCAGCGGCGGCTTCGGCCCATTCGGAGTCCGCCTCGGCTTCGGCCGCTTCGTTGAACTTCTCTTCGGGACTGATGCCGTACACCTCGTCCTCGACGTTCAGAGACGGCAGCATTACGCCCGAGGCGCTGGCCTCGACGTCGCTGGGTGCTTCTGCGTCGTGTCCGAACTGGGTCACAGGCTCTCTTCCTTGCTACGTTGCGGGTGCGGGTGCGGGTGTGCGGGTAGTAGTGCGGCGGCCGGTCAGCGGCCGACTGAGAATTGGCTAGCCGAAGACCGCCAGGACGAGCTTGGCCAGGCCGAAATCGAGCAAGGCGACGATCGTCACCATGATCACCACGAAAATGACGACAACCACGGTGTAGGTCACCATCTCGTTGCGAGAAGGCCAGAGGACCTTCCGCATTTCGGCCACGGTTTCGCGCGTCCGCCGACGCAGAGCCCGGAAGATCGCCGGTAGCCAAGCCCACAGCAGGCTCGACCCGCCACCCGACGTACCGCGGCTAGGCGGCGTCGAAGGCGCGTGGGTCTCGGTATCGGTCACCAGTTCTCCTCTCGGGCAACTCGAGCGACTCAGTTTCCTGAGTACGTCCGCGCTGCTTAGTGCGCAGGGGCGGCAGGACTCGAACCTGCAACCGCCGGTTTTGGAGACCGGTGCTCTACCAATTGAGCCACGCCCCTTCGAACGGGGCGTGCCCGATCTGAATGGACCTGCGGTGAGACCTCAACTGGATGCGCGCATGCTTACGCACGGCCAACTAAGGACCCGATGGACCAGTGTAGGGGGTCTGAGCGCTGTGGCCAAAAGGCCCTCAAATCCGCCGCGGCCCACCAGATAGCCTGTTGGGCGTGACCGCACAGCCTAGTTCCGACGTTACCGGCACGACCCAGAGCAGCACCCCGGCGGCGGTGGCCTACGCCGACTACGTGTCGCAGGGTCTCAAGCTGAACATGCAGCGGGGTCAGCCCAGCGAGGCCGACTTCAACTTGTCTAATGGGTTGCTCAGCGCTGTCGGCGAGGCCGATCTGCACCTGGCGGACGGCACCGACGTCCGCAACTACTCAGCCGATTCGAAGGGGTTGCCTTCCGCTCGCGCGCTGTTCGGACGCTACCTGGACGTCCCTGGCGAGCAGGTCATCGTCTGGAACAACGCCAGCCTCGAGCTGCAGGCCCACGTCTTGAGCCTCATGCTGCTGCGGGGCCGACTGGACGCGGGCCCCTGGGCCGGCACGAACCCGAAGATCATCGTCAACATTCCCGGCTACGACCGGCACTTCAAGCTGCTGCAGACTCTCGGCTTCGAGCTGGCTCCGGTTGATATGCAGGCCGACGGGCCTGACCTTGATGCGATCGAGCGTCTTGCGGCGGCCGATCCCTCCATTCGCGGGATCTTGTTCGTGCCGACGTACTCCAACCCGGGCGGAGAGACCATCTCTGAAGCGAAAGCCCGCAGGCTGGTGGCGTTGACGGCGGCCAATGCCGACTTCACCGTGTTCGCCGATGACGCCTACCGGGTGCACCATCTCGACCCGGAAAACCGCGACACCCCCGTGAACCTGATCGCCCTGGCCGCCGAGGTCGGCCAGCCTGACCGGGTATTTACCTTCGCCTCGACCAGCAAGATCACCTTCGCTGGCGCCGGGTTGGGCTTCGTGGCCAGCAGCCCGGCCAACATCGCATTTCTGCACTCCTACCTCAACGCGCTGTCGATCGGCCCCAACAAGATCGAGCAGCTGCGACACGTCCGGTTCCTGGAGTCATATCCCGGTGGTGTGGACGGGCTGATGGCCGATCACGGCCGTCTGGTCGCGCCGAAATTCGCGGCGGTATCCGACATCCTGGCTGAGGAGTTGGGCGACAGTGCCTTGGCGACCTGGTCCAAGCCGCGAGGCGGGTATTTCATCAGCCTGGACACCAAGCTGCCGGTTGCCAGCCGAGTCATCGAGCTGGCCGCCGCGGCCGGGGTCAGTCTCACGCCGGCCGGCGCGACGTACCCCAATGGTCAAGATCCGACCAACCGCAACATCCGGCTGGCTCCGACTCGTCCCGACCTGGCCGAGGTGAAGCTGGCGATGCACGTCGTCGCAACCTGCATCCGGCTGGCCAGCGAGGAATATGAAGCGGCCCGCCGGATGCGGACAGCGACGTCCTGAGCTCGTCCTTTCGGTGATCATCTGTAGTTTTTGGTTTCTCTGGGCCCTTCGGATCTAGCGGTCGTTGCAACAGCTCGGATGATCAAGGATGTAGTCGAACCGTCATCCGCGCCTGAGCCAACACGGTCTGGTCGGCCACCTTTGCCGTGATGTCGATCGTTGCGCTGCTTGATTCGATGTCCACGGATCGCACCTTGCCCGTCAACTCAATCTGGGTCTGATGGCCGTATTCCACAATCACCGGCCGGGTGAACCGGACACCGAAATCCAGTACGGCGCCCGGATCACCGGTCCAATCTGTCACCAGACGGCCGGCGACCGCCATCGTGAGCATTCCGTGGGCGATGACGTTGGGCAGACCGACTGAGGTCGCGAATTCCTCACTCCAGTGAATGGGGTTGAAATCCCCCGACGCGCCGGCATAACGCACCATGCTCGCCCGCTCGATGGGCAGCGTCTGCGCAGGCAGCTCCTGGCCGACCTCGATCTCGCCGAGCCGGATCATGCCTCAGGTCCTCGTACGACCAGGGTGGCCAGCGCCGTCACCACGGGCTCCCCGCTGACGGTCGAGACCTGTTGGCTGGAGGTCACGATGTCGTTGCCACCTACGCTGCGAATTGCTTCCACCCGAGCAACGACCTGAAGCCGGTCATCGGCCTGGATGGGGCGCACATAGCTGAACTTCTGCTCGCCATGCACGACGCGGCTGTAGTCGATTCCCAAAGCGGGGTCGTGTGTGATCTGCCGGCTGGCCGCCATGGTGAGGATGATGGCGAAGGTCGGCGGGGCGATCACGTCCGAATAGCCCAACGCTCGAGCCACGGCTGGATCTCGATAGGCCGGGCTGGCGTCGCCAATGGCGTCCGCGAACTCCCGGATCTTTTCTCGACCTACTTCATACGGAGCGGTCGGAGGGTAGCTGCGTCCGACGAATGACTGATCCAGCGGCATGGAGCCACGCTAGCGGACGACCGGAATCGCACCGGCACGGACCAACACGGGCCAAAAGTCGTCCGGCCCGGTCGCGCAGGGCGAACCGGGCCGGACGGACGGGCATTGATTAACTGGGCATTGATTAACGGGTCTCGCGGTGCTCGGTGTGCTGACCGCAGTTCGGGCAGAACTTCTTCAGGTCCAAGCGATCCGGGTCGTTGCGCCGGTTCTTCTTGGTGATGTAGTTGCGGTGCTTGCACACCTGACACGCCATGGTGATCTTGGGACGTACGTCGGTGGCTGCCACGGAAGTGCCTTTCGGTGATCAAGAATCGGGCGAAATTTCATTATGTCTTACTGCGGGTACGTCAGCGTGCGGTCGAGCGGTAGCGAGGGCCGGATTTGAACCGGCGACACAGCGATTATGAGCCGCTTGCTCTGCCAGGCTGAGCTACCCCGCCCTGTGGGATGGATGATCCAACCCGAAACATCTACCAGAGCCCCCTTACGGAATCGAACCGTAGACCTTCTCCTTACCATGGAGACGCTCTGCCGACTGAGCTAAGGGGGCATCAAATTCGTTCCGGCGAGGCGATCGGTCGAGCCAGTTCGAACGCCCGGGCAACTCTACCCGACAGCGTCGGCCATCTCGAAATCGCCCGGATCGCGGTGGACCCGTGGGCTACTTCGAGCCGTGCACAAGCCCTATCCGGACATGGCATAAGCCCGGCGCGGGCAGCAAAGTGCCCTGGTGATCGCACGGGGGAACGACCACCAGGGCAGCAGACCAAGTATGAACCCTGGGTAGTCAGTTAGCAACCCCGAGCGACGAGACACGCCGGTGCCGCGCCGGCTCGGCCTACTCGGGTAGGCCGAGCCAGAAATGGGCGGATGGTGGCGGCTGTTGGGTTCGAACCAACGTAGGCTGAGCCGGCAGATTTACAGTCTGCTCCCTTTGACCACTCGGGCAAACCGCCTTGTGACCATCCCGCTCGAGCGAGGCTGACCATACGAGACGGCAGCGGTTCGAGCGCGAGATGAGATTACACGAGCCCATCGACCCCCTGCCGGGGCGGATCGCCGGTGCAATAACGTTTAAACCTGGAACCGGAAATCACCCGATCACTGAGATAGACCTGCGAGGTAATGGGCCATGGCTGATTCGTCCTTTGATGTGGTGAGCAAGATCGATCGCCAGGAAGCCGACAACGCCCTGAACCAGACCGCCAAAGAGCTTTCCCAGCGCTTCGACTTTCGGGGCACCAACGCCTCGATCGAATGGTCTGGCGAACTGGGAATCACTATCAAGGCCGATACCGAGGAGCGCGCCAAGGCTGCTTTGGACGTCTTCAAGGAGAAGCTGATCAAGCGCTCGATCTCGCTCAAGTCGCTGGATGCGGGCGAGCCCAAGGCCTCGGGCAAGCAGTACCTCATCGGCGGAACTCTCAAGCAGGGCATCGAGTCCGAGACGGCGAAGAAGATTTCCAAAGCCGTTCGCGATGAGGGTCCCAAGGGCGTCCAGGTGCAGATCCAGGGCGATCAGCTGCGGGTATCCAGCAAGAAGCGCGACGACCTGCAGGCTGTGATCACCCTGCTCAAGGCCGGCGACTACGGGGTCGCGCTCCAGTTCGACAACTATCGATGAAGGGGCACACCCAGCCGATGACGAACCCTGGTCCGCGGTGAAGGGGATAGTGCTCGCCGGCGGGTCCGGCACGCGCCTGCATCCCATCACCCGCGCCGTTAGCAAGCAGCTGCTGCCGGTCTATGACAAACCGATGATCTACTACCCGCTTTCCGTCCTCATGCTGGCCGGAATCCGAGACATTTTGATCATCACGACACCACACGACCAGGAGCAGTTCATTCGGTTGCTGGGTGACGGCACCGACCTGGGGATCAACCTCAGCTACGCCGCCCAACCCGAGCCCAGAGGACTGGCCCAGGCTTTCACCATCGGCAGCAAACACGTCGGTCGTGATACGGCCGCCCTCGTCCTGGGCGACAACATCTTCTACGGGCACCTGTTGGGCGAGACGGTGGCGGATGCGGCCAAGCTGACCAACGGCTGCCGGCTGTTCGGCTACCAGGTGCGCGATCCGGAGCGCTACGGCGTGGCCGAGGCAGACGCGGACGGACGGCTGATCTCGATCGAAGAGAAGCCAGCCCAACCTAAGACAAATATGGCAGTCACCGGTCTGTACTTCTACGACAACGACGTCGTAGAAATTGCCTCCTCGCTGGAGCCGTCAGCCCGCGGCGAGTACGAGATCACCGACCTCAACAATGTCTACGTCCAACGAGGGACGGCTCAGCTCGTCGACCTCGGGCGCGGAACGGCGTGGCTGGACACGGGGACGCACGATTCGCTGATCGAGGCCGGTCAGTTCGTGCAGGTTCTGGAGCACCGCCAAGGCGTGCGAATCGCGTGCCTGGAAGAGATCGCATTGGTTCAAGGCTTCATCAGTGTCGAACAGGCGCTCGCTCTGGGCACCGCCCTAGCCAAATCTGGTTACGGCCAATATGTGGTCGAGGTTGCCAGCCGCTATGCCCAACAAGCCGCAGCCCAACAAGCCGCAGCCCAACAAGCCGCAGCCCAACAAGCCGCAGCCCAACAAGCCGCACAACAACTCGCACAACGCTGACGCACTATTCCGGCTGGGCGACGATGGCCTCGACGGCCGTGAGCCCGGCGACGACCGGTAACCCGTCCAGAACCCACTGGCGCACTCCCCCGATCATGTCAGTGGCATCCACGCCGATGGCTCGCAACGATGCCGCGGCCAGCGAGGAGGAATAACCTTCAGAACAGACCACGATCCAGCGCTGACCGGCCCGGGCCTGAGGCACCTGAGCGCCCGAGAAGGGGTCCAGCCGCCACTCCAGGTGATTGCGTTCCACGATCAGCGATCCGACGATCTCGCCCTCGACCGCTCGCTGCCACGCCGGCCGGGTATCGACGATGATGTCTCCGGCTCGTTGGGCCGCGGCCGCCTCCCGGGGGGCGAGCCGCCGCAGTCCCTCGCGCGCCGCGGCCAATAGTTCGCCGACGTCGCGGTAGCGGGCCCCGGTCGTTTCTGGTTGCGTCCTCGAAAGCGGTCTCATGCAGCACCGATCCCCACTTCTCGAATCAGCTCGGGTGCCGGTTCTGGATCGTCGGTCACTGCCGTCGCCACCAATTCCAGTTCCCCCGATTCGTTCAAGTCATAGAAGTTCATCCGCTCCAGCGGCAAGGAGTAGGCGTGCACACTCACCGCCGGACGGTCGGTGACGTTTCGGACGTCATGGATGTAGTGCGCTCCGAACCCGAATCCGGTTCCGGCGAGGTGAACCTGCTCGGACTGGGATCGGGTATGGGGGCGGTAGGTCGCTTCGCTCAGCTCACCGGACAGGACGGTGAAGGCCCCCGAGGACCCGCCGTGATCGTGTAGTTGGGTGCCTTGACCGGGCAGCCAGCTGATTAGCCACAGGTCGACGCGCCGGTCGCGATAGAGGCGCTGGTGCCATCGCTCGTCCGGATCGAAGCGCACGAACGGATAACGGCCGGCCAGAATCTCCTCGCCGGCGAAGCGGGTGTATTCGAGAAGGTCGATCGGGTTCAGCAAGGCGGCTGAGCGTGCGGCACCGGTGGTGGCTCGGACGGGACTCATCAGATGCTCCATGCGAGGGTCGGATTCTGGCCTGGTCAGGGACAGATCCGACAACACCCCCGGTGCCGATGCGCTTGCATGAATCCGAGTGTGCCACAAATCGACGCTATTCTCTAGCTTGCCCATCGGAAAGATGTCATAAGCCGTTGGAACCGGCTGACCAGCTCATCGGCACACTCGCCCCGAGTGCTGAATTCGGCCAGCAACGCCAGCTGACCGTCGGGCGCCGGCACGACGTAGCGGGCCGAGCCCAGCGAGAAGTCGATGTCGATCAGTTCCGCCACTGGCGAGTGGTCATCGTTGCCCGTCGCGACCAGCGGTTCATCCATCAACCCGATACTGAGGACGGCACTGCCCGGCTCCAGATCGTCTTCGCCGATCAAGACCGTACTCAGCACGGCGACTATGGGAGCACCGCCGATTTCTTCGGGTACCGAACCGTCCGCCGGAGTGGCAACCAGCCAATCCCGGCAGTCCAATTCAAAGGCTGGGAGTTCGAGTTCTTGAAGTTCGCTGTCCACAAGGGCCCCCTCACGATTGAAGTCGTTCATCGTGTTCCAGCAGCTGACAGTTACCGACGTTGTCTCGACGAAACCACCACAGCTCTGGGGACTGGTGTACCCGAGGACAACTCGTCCTAGACATGATCCGCGAAAGTCGTTGATCAATCCGGTTTAAACCGGACATCTACTTATTTGCTCGGGAGATTCGGGTTTTTGGCGCGGTCCGACCGTTGCCGATCGGGCCGTTCCGGCCACTGGACAACGGTGGCCGATCCGGTGATGACCTCGGGTGCCCAGCGGCCGGCCAGAGCACCCGAGCCTGCATAATTCGGCGAGCGATACGCCTGCACGGGAAGACGCTCGCGCGGTCCGAACCTACGCACGTTGTTCGGCGTGTCTGGGATGACCGGGCGAAATTGCCCAGCAATTTCAGCCCGCGTATCGAAGGCCATCTGTTCGGTCATCTCCGTTACGTAGGCCATTCGCTCGCCGGCCGCCGGCAGCGAACGACTGAGGGCGCGTGTCATTGCCACCGCCGAACGAGCGGGACGAATCAGCGCGCTCACCGGCACAACGCCCAGCACCTCCAGACCAAGATCACCCCACGAAACGTCGGAATCGCCATGTTGCTTACGCGCACCATCGAGGCCGAGCTGAGCTAGCGCCACCACCGTGGCCACGGCCAGCACCACCCCGGCGATCACCGGGCACACCAGCAGCAAGCCGATACCGATGAAGGTCAACGCTGCGCTTACAACACCCAATGACGCGCTCCAGGCGGCCCCCGAGGTCGGATGCTGCACGACCTGCCAGAGCGGGGCTACCGCCGTTGCCACTCCGGCCAGCACCCGGTGGCCGTTATGGCCGATCGCGGCGAACCCGTGCGGATCTCGGTGACGGTCGGCTTGACTGGCCGCAAGCAAGGCCTGCACGCAACGGTCGACGGCCGCCGCCCACTCGTTGTAAAGATCCTGAAACTGCCGGGCCATCAGATACAAGCCGCGATGCGGGTCCTCGCTGGCGATGACCGGCCCGACCATTGGCGCCTGCTCACCCATCAGCTGAGGGTGGGCCCACAATCCCAACGGCGGCCGGGCAATGAGCGCGGCGTCCAATCCGTTTCGCAGCCGCGCCTGCACCAGGCGCAACTCCGGACCGGTCACATCGATCGCCTGGCCGTAACCGAATAAGGCCGAGGCGTAGTCCTCATATCGCCTCACCGTGCTGCTGAAAGCTGGAGCAGCGGACCCCAGCCTTTCGTGGAAGGCGTCGCGCGCCGGCCCCGTCCACAGACCGCCGTCCAGGCCCTGGACGAGAGTGAGCTGGGTTCGACGTAAGTCGGCGGCGAGCGCGGCCGCGCGAGCGGCCACCAGGCGAACCTGCGAACCGGTGTCCTGCGGAAGCCGTAGCGCTACGCACGTTTGAGCAGCCGGCAGGCCGGTCGCGCCGATCTGACATCTGGGCACACCCATGGCTATTTGCCGCCAACAGCGCAGGCCGCGGCGCTAATCTCCGCGTCGACGTTGCGGTAGGCCGCGGTCGTCTGCGCCAAGGCCTGGGCACCAGCTCGCACGAACTCGTGTAGCCGTTGTCGTTGGTGGGCCCAGTCTCGATCGGCGTGGCGAAGCGCCTCGTGGATCTCGGGGTCCGCAAGCTGATATTGCAGGCTGCCGTCGCGGGTGCTCAGCTCGCGAGCCAGAGCCTCGAGCTGAGCGCCGAGGCGGGCCAGTCCCTGGTAGTCGACCGAGAGGGAGGTTGCGGCGGACGGGGCGGCGGATGGGGCGGCGGAGACGGGTTCGGGCATGGGAAGGGACGATAACCAGAATCGGCAGCCCGCTCGGAAAGTTATCCACAGGCAGTCGCTCAGAAACAATCCGGTGTGGCGTGAGGCATCCCACCAATGCAAGCCGACACAACCGCCGTACGATAGAGGATTAGTGGTGCCGCGCCGATCTGGACCCTAGATCCGGGCCGTTTTCGACCAGCACCCGGACCACCCCCCACCCACGTATGAGCGGCACAGGAGGCGGACAGCTCGTATGTCCACAGACGTCCAGCAACTAGATCGCGTCGTCATCCGAATCGCCGGCGATTCCGGTGATGGTATGCAGCTCACGGGCGATCGCTTCACTCAAGAGACCGCAACGTTCGGCAACGACCTGTCGACTCAGCCCAACTTTCCGGCTGAGATCCGGGCGCCCGCGGGAACGCTGGCCGGGGTGTCGTCCTTCCAGCTGCACTTCGCCGATCATGACATTCTCACGCCGGGCGACCGGCCTGACGTGCTGGTCGCCATGAATCCCGCCGCGCTGAAGGCCAACCTGGCCGACCTGCCCAAGGGCGCGACGATCATCGTCGACAACCGCGACTTCACCGAGCGGGCACTGACTCGCATCGGCTGGAATTCGAACCCGCTCGAGGACGGCACGCTGGACAACTTCATCGTGCACTCCCTCGACCTCACCCAGCTCACCCTTGATGCGCTCGAGGATTCCGGCCTGTCTCGCAAGGACGCCGGACGCTCCAAGAACATGTACGCCCTGGGCCTGCTGTCTTGGATGTATTCGCGACCGTCCGAGGGGACCTTGAAGTTCCTGCGTGAGAAGTTCGCCAAGAAGCCCGAGATCGCCGAAGCCAACATCAAGGCGTTCAAGGCGGGCTGGAACTACGGCGAAACCACCGAAGCGTTCGGCGTCGCCTACGAGGTCAAGCCGGCGGCTCTGCCCTCGGGCCAGTACCGCAACATCGCCGGCAACCTGGCCCTGGCCTACGGCCTGATCGCCGGAGCCCGCCAGGCCAAGCTGCCGCTTTTCCTCGGCGCCTATCCGATCACGCCGGCCTCAGACATCCTGCACGAGCTGTCCAAGCACAAGCGCTTCGGTGTGGCCACCTTCCAGGCCGAGGACGAGATCGCGGGTATCGGCGCGGCCCTGGGCGCGTCCTTCGGCGGCGCGCTCGGTGTGACTTCGTCATCCGGACCAGGCATCGCCCTGAAGGCGGAGACCATCGGCCTGGCGGTCAGCCTGGAGCTGCCGCTGATCATCTGCGACATACAACGCGGTGGCCCGTCGACGGGTCTGCCGACCAAGACCGAGCAGTCAGATCTCTTGCAGGCGATGTTCGGTCGCAACGGTGAGGCACCGGTACCGATCGTGGCTCCCCAATCGCCGGCTGATGCCTTCGACGCCGCGATCGAAGCCGTGCGGATCGCAACTGTGTACCGGACGCCGGTCTTTTTGCTCTCCGACGGTTACATCGCCAACGGTTCCGAGCCTTGGAAGCTGCCGGACCTGAGTACGCTGCCCGACCTGTCAGTGGAGTTCCCGACTGAGCCCAACGGCGAGGATGGCGAGTTCCTGCCCTACCTGCGCGATGAACAGACGCTGGCCCGCCCGTGGGCAATCCCGGGAACGCCGGGTCTGGAGCATCGGCTGGGCGGTATCGAGAAGGCCGACAAGACCGGCCACATCTCCTACGACCCCGACAACCACGACTTCATGGTGCGGATCCGGCAGGCCAAGGTCGACGGCATCAAGGTGCCCGACCTTCAGGTGGACGACCTGACCGGCGATGCGAAGGTGCTCGTTCTGGGCTGGGGCTCCACCTACGGTCCGATCGGGGCCGCGGTCCGCCGGGCCCGACTGGCCGGGTACTCGATCGCTCAGGCGCACCTGCGGCATCTGAATCCGTTCCCGGCCAATCTTGGCGACGTGCTGGCCGGCTACCAAAAGGTGGTCATCCCCGAGATGAACCTCGGCCAGCTGGCGTTGCTGATCCGCGGGAAGTATCTCGTGGACGCCATCTCCGTCACCCAGGTTCGGGGAATGCCGTTCCGAGCTGCCGAGCTCGCCGAAATGCTGCAAGGAGTTCTGAGCCATGTCTGAGGAAAACGGCGCCTCGAGCGTCCCCAACGCAAAGACCTCGCTGGGGCTCAAGGCCAAGGACTTCAAGACCGATCAAGAGGTTCGCTGGTGCCCGGGCTGCGGTGATTACGCCATCCTGGCCGCCGTCCAGGGCTTCATGCCGGAACTGAACATTCCACGCGAGAACGTCGTGTTCATCTCGGGCATCGGGTGCTCCTCGCGGTTCCCGTACTACATGAACACCTACGGCATGCACTCGATTCACGGACGCGCCCCGGCGATTGCGACCGGGTTGTCCACCAGCCGTCCGGACCTGAAGGTCTTCGTCGTGACCGGGGACGGCGACGCCCTGTCGATCGGCGGCAACCACCTGATCCACGCGTTGCGCCGCAACGTCAACCTGACGATCTTGCTGTTCAACAACCGGATCTACGGCCTCACGAAAGGCCAGTACTCCCCCACGTCCGAACAGGGCAAGATCACCAAGTCGACTCCGTTCGGCTCGCTGGACAACCCATTCAACCCGGTGTCATTGGCGCTGGGTGCGGAGGCCACCTTCGTCGGTCGCACCCTGGACTCCGATCGCAAGCACCTCACCGAAGTACTGCGGGCGGCGACCGAGCACGAGGGCACCTCGTTGGTCGAGATCTATCAGAACTGCAACATCTTCAACGATGGCGCTTTCGACCACCTCAAGGATGCCGGCGAGAAGGGCGAGTGGATCATTCCCCTCACCCACGGTGAACCGATCCGATTCGGCAAGAACGGCGATAAGGCCGTCGTCCGCGATGCCGATGGCGGACTGAGCGTCGCCGAGGGCGTCGCGGCCGACGACTCTCGGGTCGTGATCCACGACGCGCACTCCGAGAACCCGTCCTATGCGTTCGCGATCTCGCGGCTATCCCAGGCCGACAGCCGGCTATCCCCGATGGGAATCTTCCGCAGCGTCGAACGGCCGAGCTACGACAGCCAATTCCGGGCCCAGGTCACGGCGGCCCAGGCCACCGCGGGTGGGGACGACGCGGCGTTCAAGTCGCTGCTGCACGGCAGTGACACCTGGACCGTGGCCAGCGCCGTCTCCTGACCGCGGGGCGTCCTTCCTTCCCAACCTGACCGCGGGGATTCTCACCACCGGGACGGGTTGGCCTTCGGCATCAGCGCCTACCTCGCCTGGGGCTTCATGCCGCTGTACTTCCCGCTGCTCAAACCAGCCAGTGCGGTGGAGATTCTGGCGCACCGGATGTTCTTCTCGCTCGTCTTCGTCGGCCTCATCATCAGCTTCACCCGCTCTGACTCTGGCCTGCTCCTTCGCCGGCTACGGCTTGCTGAAGAAGAAGATCAACGCAGGTGCGGTGGAGACCTTGGCTGTCGAAACCAGTGTGCTAGCCGTACCGGCTTTGGTGACGCTGCACCTGACGCCGATTCTTCAGTTCACAGTAGGAGTCGGCCTGCGGCATGAACCCCTGCCGCCCGCGCGCTTGCTCGGGTTCTGTCTGGTCTGGCTGGCGCTGACGGTGCTGGTCGGGGACGGGCTCCGGCGAGGACGCCAGGCCCGAGAACTGCCGGTCGTTACCGGTTCCGGCGAGCCAGTCGACGTGTCGTTCCGCCGAGAACCAGACCCAGACCGACGATCAACACAAACACCGTAACGAGGGCGGATTCGAATCCATCGGACATGCCGGTTACGTTGTCCAGCCGCCTCGGCTCAGCGTTCGCCGGCTCGGATGGAGTGAGGCTGGGCGTCGGTTTCGCGGATGGAGCTTTGCTCTGAGCTTCGGTGGGTTCACCGGCGGGCTCGGCCGGGGACGGATTGGGTACGGGTCCACGAACGAACTGCAGAATCGGAGAGAGCACACCGATTGCGTTGATGCCGCCAGGCGGCGTGGCCGGGCCTGGTTGAACGATAGAAGTCGCCCCCACAGTGACTGCTCGGGCCGCGTCCGACGCCGCCCGGTCAGCCGCCGCTTCTACCGCAGCAAGCTGAGCCGCTTTAGCTGCGGCGGCCTGGGCCGCCTCGGCCTTGCTGGCCGCCTCGCTAGCTTGAGTGGCCTTTTCAGCCGCGGCCTTCTCGGCCGCGGCGTCGGCAGCGGCGACTCGAGCGGCAACCACCTTGCTGCCGTTCCCAGTCGGCTTAGTGCCGGTGTGGCGGCTTAGGATCGTTTCCGGTTGGTCGGAGTCGTCGTGCCCGTGATGCCCGACGGTCCCATTCGGGCAGCTCCTCTGTGCAGCTCGGGCCAGGATCGTGGCCAGCAATCCCTCATTGCCGTTACCGACGTTGGACTTCAGGAGCGCCGATGGGCTCGGCTTTGGCTTGGGATGCGGGTGGTGAACACCAGCGGCGCTGGCCGGCCCGGCACTGATGAGCACAGAGAGGGTGATCGCGAAGCAAATGAGCACCGCAAGTCCACGCCTGAAGCGTCGGCGGTGCAACTTCGACGTCGCGGCAGCCATTAATGTCACGGTCTCTCTCGGTCTAACATCACGTGCGGACGGTTCCGGACCTGCTAGTAGTGACGTCCTAGGTGGTCAGCGTGTTCAATCTTTGTCAACTATACCTCGATATTACAAGATTAAACATATGTGAACCGGACAAATACGCCTCGAACCTATGTATCGTCTGTGATGGAGTTCACGATGACCCCCGATGCCACTCAGCTCGGCCCCTCGCTGCCCGCCACCCCCTCCGAGCTCTTTGCGGGAGTGAGCAGAGCTAGCGACCAGCTTTGCCGCTGGATGGCCGAGCTGACGTTGACCGACGAAGTCGTGGCCAGGCCTTCGCACTTGCCGGGCTGGTCCAACGGCCATGTGTTGAGTCATATCGCGCGCAATGCCGACGGCGTCAATCGCACGCTGACCGGGGTCCTCCAGGGCCAGGTCGTCGCCCGCTATCCGGGTGGCGACGCCGAACGAAACCAGGCGATCGCCGACGGTGCCGGCCGACCGGCAGCGGATATCAAGAGCGACGTCATCGATTCCGCGCGAGCCCTGGCCGGCGTGCTCGCCGCCGTGGATGCCGCCGGGCTCTGGGGGCTGCCCTCCTCGGAGGGACGGACGGCCGCCGAATGGCTGTATCGGCGGTGGCGGGAGATCGAAATCCACCGGATCGATGCTGATCTCGGTTACCAACCGACCGAGTGGACGGCCGCGTTCATCGACGTCCTGCTGCCGGGCCTGGTCGCCGAATGGGACGCTCGGGTAGATGAGACATTGATCGTGCGAGTGAGCGAGAACGACTCGACCTCGTCGATGATGGCCGGGCGCGAATTCACCATCGCCGCCGCGACCGCACCCTCGGACGCCGCGGCTCCCGTCACCGAGGTGTCCGGGCCCGACTGGGCATTGATCTGTTGGCTCACCGGACGCCCCACCTTCACCGAAAGCCTCGGAGACGTCCCGCCATTGCAGTGGATTTAACCCCACTGTCATTCCTCGGTGGGCACGCGGGGCCAACGCATCCGGCAGAGTCTGGCGGGCCGACCCGACACGGCCAGTCCGGCGCCGAGGACTCCGCGGACCGGCTCCGGGTTAAGCGGAGGCTCGGGCTTCGGCCCGGGCCCGAGCCCGGTCTCGCTGCTCGACGAAACGACTGGCTTGGGCATCCAGCCCGAGCAGGAAGATGGCCAACTCTTCGCGAGCCTTGTCGCCCTCCGGCCCGAAGTCTTCGCGCTCGAAGATGCGCCAGAACTTCAGCACCGGCTGGACCACCGCATCGTGATGCAGCCGCAGATCATAGATGCCGGCCTTGGCAATGATGACCGAGTTGCGGGTGTAATCGCTCATTCCGGCCCCGGGCATCTGAAAGCCCACGACCTCATCACGAATCGCGGCCATCGCATCGTCGGGCGCAACGTCCAGGGCGGCCGCCATCAGGTTTCGGTAGAACACCATGTGCAGGTTCTCGTCCAGGGCGATCCGTTGCAGCAACTGCTCGGCCAAGGGGCAGCCGGTGGCCTTTCCGGTGTTGCGGTGCGAAACGCGCGTCGCCAGTTCCTGGAACGAGACGTAGGCCAAGGCCTGCAGCATCGTCTTGTCACCGGAGTCGTAGCCCGCGGTCATGTGTTCCATCCGCAGGTGTTCGAGTTTGACCGGGTCAACGCCCCGCGTCACCACCAGATAGTCACGCAACGCGACGGCGTGCCGCCCCTCTTCCGCGGTCCACTGCCCAACCCACGTCCCCCAGGCTCCGTCGCGGCCGAACCGGGTTGCGATCTCTCGGTGATAGGAGGGCAGGTTGTCCTCGGTCAGGAGATTGACGATCATCGCGGTCTTCGCCACCGGATCCAGTGGTGAGTCCTCAGGTTTCCAGTCCTCGCCGCCGAGGAAGGCGAAGTCACGCCCTCGGCTCCAGGGCACGTAGTCGTGCGGCATCCAGGGCCGGGCCACGTCGAAGTGCCGTTCCAGGTTCTGGGTGACGACCGGTTCAAGTTCGTGCAACAGACGGGTTTGTGTGCCCTCCGCGCCAGCGGGGACACGTCCCTGCGTGCTGGTCATTGCGCCTCCGAACAGCGCCCGACTCGGGTCGGGCGAACCTACGGTTACGTAACCGTACCCCGCAGGCCGGTTACCGGCGAGTAGGCAGCTCGGCAGGGCGACGGAGGCAGGGCGACGCAGGCACGGCGAACGGTCACCCGGTTCGGATCAGGACCAAGTCGACGAGAGCCTGCAGAGCCCGCCGCGCCGGCACGTCCGGCAGCGTCGTCAGAATCGAACGAGCCGCGTCGGCATAGGCCGCCATCGTCTCGCGGGTCTGGTCGATCGCCTTGGACTTGCGCAGCAGAGCTAGCGCCTCCGCGTGCTCGGCCTCATCGGTCAACGGTCGGCTGATGAGCTCGCGCAGCCGGGCGTCACCGTCATCGGACTCGCGCAGCGCATACAGCACGGGCAGCGTCGCAACGCCCTCCCGCAGGTCGGTGCCCGGGGTTTTTCCGCTTTCGGCGGTCTGGCTGACGATGTCGAGGATGTCGTCCGAGATCTGGAACGCGACGCCGATCTGCTCGCCGAACTCGCGAAGTGACTTGACGTCGTCCTCGGCAACCCCGGCGAACATCGCCCCGAACTCGGCCGAGGTGGCCATCAGGGATCCGGTCTTCTCCCCCAGCACACCGAGGTGATGATCGATGGCGTCCGCTCCGGGTTTCGGTCCGACCGTCTCGCGGATCTGACCGGTCACCAGCCGTTCGAAGCAACGAGCCTGGATGCGCACGGCCTGCGGACCCAGGTCGGCCAAGATGTCTGAGGCCCGCGAAAATAGGAAATCACCGGTCAGGATGGCGACGGTGTTGGACCACCGGGAATTCGCCGACTGGGCCCCGCGGCGCATCGAAGCTTCGTCCATGACGTCGTCGTGATAGAGCGTGGCCAGGTGGGTCAGCTCGCAGACGACCGCGGCCATCACCACATCCTCAGCGCTTGGATCCCCGAAATGCGCCGCCAACAGGGCCAGCAGTGGGCGGAAACGCTTGCCGCCAGCCTCGACCAGGTAACCCGCGGCCCCATCGATGAACTCGTCATCGGAGCGGACCGAGGCCCGCAGGGCAAGCTCGATGGTCGCTAAACCGTCGCGAACCGACGCTTCGAGAACGTCGTCGTCGAAGTCGATGCCGATCCCAGTAGAGGCCACCGAACCAGCTTATCCATGCAGCTTGGCAGCATTCGTCGCCAGGTCGAGCAGCGGCTGCGGGAACACCCCCAGGAACAGGGTTGCTGCGACACCCACCGTTAAGGCAATCGTCGACAGTGGGGACGGAATGCTGACCGCCGGGCCGTCCTCGGCCGGTTCGGCGAAGAACATCATCACAACGATGCGCAGGTAGAAGAACGCGGCGACGGCGGAGGTGATCAGAGCGATCACCACCAGCGGTGCAGCCGAATGATACGCAGCGCGGAACACCACGAACTTTCCGCTGAACCCACTGGTCAACGGAATCCCGGCCAGGGCCAGCAGCAGGAAGGTGAAGGCCACCGCGAAGACCGGAGATCGCTTGGCCAACCCGGACCACTGCGACAGGTGGGTGGCCTCGCCGTTGCCGTCGCGGACCAGAGTGACGAGACCGAAGGCGGCGATCGTGGTGAAGCCGTAGGTGACGAGATAGAACAGGATGCTCGACAGGCCGTCCTGTGACATGGTGCCGTCACGATTCTCGGCCAGGAAACCCATCAGGATGAACCCGGCGTGGGCAATCGAGGAATAGGCCAGGATGCGTTTGACGTCGGTCTGGGTCAGTCCGAGTACGGCGCCGACCACCATCGAGGCGATAGCCACAGCCCAGACGATGGGACGCCAATTCCAGGAACTGACCGAGAATCCGACGTACAGGATGCGAATGATAGCGCCGAACGCCGCGATCTTGGTGCAGGAGGCCATGAATGCCGTGACCGGCGTGGGCGCCCCCTGGTACACATCAGGCGTCCAGGAGTGGAACGGCGCGATGCCGGCCTTGAACAGTAGACCGACCAGCAGCAGCCCGAACCCGAGGTAGAGCAGAACGTCAGACTTGGTCGACGTGCTCTGCGCTTTCAGAATCTCGCCCAGGTCGACCGAGTTGGCGTAGCCATAGAGCAAGGCCAACCCGTACAGGAAGAAGGCGGAGGCGAACGCGCCGAGCAAGAAATACTTCAGCGCGGCTTCCTGGCTGAGCAGCCGGCGCCGACGGGCCAGTCCGGCCATCAGGTAGAGCGGCAACGACAACACCTCCAGCGCCACGAACATCAGCACCAGATTGTTGGCCGCGGGAAAGACCAGCATGCCGCCGACCGCGAACAAGGCCAGCGGAAACACCTCGGTTTGGACGCGCTCGCTGGTTGCCAGTCGCCGGTCCGCGGCTGAACCGACAACGACCGCGGCCTGGGCCACGATCGCGCTGCCGGTCTCGGTGCTGCGTTCGGCGAGCAGTAGCACGCTCAGGGCGGCCAGAACGAGAATGGTGCCCTGCAGAAACAGCGTCGTCGGATCGATGGCCAGCGCACTGGCCGCGGTCAGCGTGTTCGTCCGCCTGATCGCGATTACCGCAACGAATGCGGCGACCAGCGCGGCCATCGTCAATCCCAGCTGCGCGTTGAACCGGTATTCGCGCGGGACACCTGCCTCGACCAGAACGCCGACGCAGGCGGCGGCCAGCACGATCAGGATCGGCGCCAGCGCCGCATAGCTCAGCGACGGGATCGAGAACGTCGAGTTCGGATCCACGGCGGCGGCAATCAGGGCGTTCACTTTCCTCCTCGGACTGCCGCGGTGTGAGGCTGCGGATCGGTCTGGCCGATGTCGTGCATGGTGGCCTGCACGGCCGGGTTGATGATGTCGATGATCGGCTTGGGGTACACACCGAGCACGAAGATCAGGGTGATCAGTGGAGTCACCACGGCGAGCTCACGCAGGCTCAGGTCCCGGAAGGAAGCCGAGGTTCCGACCTTCGGATTCAGCGTTCCCTGCATCGTGCGTTGATAGAGCAACAGCACGTAGAGGGCGGCCAGAATGATGCCGGTCGTCGCCACGATCGCCAACGCCTTGTGCCGGGTGAAGGTGCCCACCAGGGTCAGGAACTCGCTGATGAACGTGTTCATCCCGGGCAGCGCCAGCGAGGAAAGCCCGGCGATCAGGAATACCGCGCCCAACTTCGGAACGACCTTGGCCGCCCCGCCGTAGTCCCCGACCAACCGGCTCTTGCCGCGGGCGATGAGGAAACCGACCACGATGAACAGCAGGCCGGTCGAAAGACCGTGGTTGACCATGTAAAGCACGGCACCAGTGCCGCCCTGAGTGGTGAAGGCGAAGATGCCCAAGCCGATAAAGCCGAAGTGGGCGACTGAGGTGTAGGCGACCAGGCGCTTCATGTCCCGCTGGCCCATGGCCAAAAACGCCGCGTACAGGATGCCGATCACCGAAAGAATCATGATCGGTTTGGCAAAGTAGCGCGATGCCTCCGGGAACAGTGGCAAGCAGTAACGCAGGAACCCGAAGGTGCCGACCTTGTCCAGGACGCCGACCAGCAGGGCCGCTCCCCCCGAGGGCGCCTCGGCGCCGGCGTCGGGAAGCCAGGTGTGAAACGGCACCAACGGAGCCTTGATCGCGAACGCGATGAAGAATCCGAGGAAGAGCCACTTCTGGGTGGCCCCGGTGGGCACGCGGCCGACCAAGTCGGTGAAGGCGAAGCTCGAGGTGCCGGAACTGACATAGACGCCGATGACCGAAGCCAGCATCAGCAGTCCGCCGAGCAGCGAGTACAGGAAGAACTTGACCGCCGCGTACTGACGGCGCGGCCCACCGAAGCTGCCGATGATGAAGTACATCGGGACGAGCATCGCCTCGAACAGTACGTAGAACAGGAAGATGTCGGTCGCCGCGAAAACGCCGATCATGAACACTTCGAGCAGCAGCAGCAGGGCGAAGTAGGTCTTGACCGACCGCGTCTGGACGACTGCGGTAGTCGCTGTGGCAACCGCGGCCCCGTCGACTGCGCCGGAGGCCGAACCGACGTCGGCTGCGCCGGAAGCCGAACCACGGGGCAGCTCCTCGGCGTCCTCGATGGTGTCGAAGGAATTCCACGAAGCCAGCACCACGACGGGTACCAGCAGCGTCGACATCGCGATCAGGACCACAGCGATTCCGTCGACGCCGAAGGCGAAGTGCACACCGAAGGATTTGATCCAGACCCACGACCCTTCGAACTGGAAGCGGGCTCCCTTGGTATTGAAGGTGAAAGTCAGGACCAGCGCGTAGATGAAGGTGACGGCCGACAGTATGAAGGCGATCTGCTTGGCGACCAGGTCGTTGCCCTCGGGCAAGGAGAAGATGATCAGGCTGCCGACGAGCGGAATGCCGATCAGGATGATCAGAGCGATGTTATGCACGTCAGCTGAACCTCACCGCAAGCAGAACCGCGAGAATCGCCGCGGTCCCGGCCAGCATTGATAAGGCGTAGGACCGAACGAATCCGGTCTGTAGCCGGCGTAATCGGCCGGAGGACCCGCCGAGGCCGGCGGCCGCCGAGTTGACGAGGCCGTCGACGCCCCGGTTGTCCAAGAACACCAAACCGCGCACGAGCCACTGACCCGGCCGCATCAACACCGTCTCGTTGAACGCGTCGGAGAACAGGTTGCGACGGGCCGCGACCGTTACCGGAGATCCAGCTGGTTGGGTGACCGGGACGGGGTTTCGTCCGAACACCAACCACGCCCCCGCGACCCCGCCGGCCACGACGAGCAAGGTCAGCGCAGTCAGCACCGGAGTCGAGATCGTGTGAACCCCCGCTTCCTCCGGCGGCCCGACCGAGGTTTCGAGCCAGTTCTGCAGGCCGCCACCGAAGACGAGCACACCGCCACCGATCAGCGAGAGCACCCCGAGCACGATCATCGGGACGGTCATGATCGCCTTGGCCTCGTGCGGATGTACGTCGTCTTCCCAGCGCCGCTGGCCATGGAAGGTCATCAGCAGGGCTCGAGTCATGTAGAAGGCGGTCAGTGCGGCGCCGAGCAGGGCACACGCCCCGAGAATCCAGCCCGACGTCCCACCTTTGTCGAAGGCTGACTCGATGATCTTGTCCTTGGTGAAGAAGCCGGTTGCGAACGGAAATCCGATGATGGCCACGTAGCCACAGAGGAAAACGCCGTAGGTGATCGGCATGACTCGGGCCAGGCCGCCGAAACGACGCATGTTGATCCGGTCGTTCATTGCGTGCATGACCGAGCCGGCCGACAGGAAGAGCGCGGCCTTGAAGAACCCGTGACCGAGCAGGTGCAGGATGCCGATCGCGTACACACCCGGGCCGAGACCGACGGCTAGGAACATGTAGCCGATCTGGCTGACCGTGGAATAGGCGAGCACCCGCTTGAGGTCATCCTGGCCGAAGGCGCAGACGCAGCCGTAGAGCAACGTGATGGCGCCGACGATGGTGACGACCGTCCGACCGGTCTGGGTCAGGTCGAAGATCGGAGCCGAGCGCGCGATGAGGTAGACGCCGGCGGTCACCATGGTTGCGGCGTGGATCAAGGCCGACACCGGGGTTGGACCCTCCATGGCGTCGGGCAGCCAGCTTTGCAGCGGGAACTGGCCCGATTTACCGCACGCGCCGAGCAGCAGCATCAGCGCGATGGCGGTGATAGTGCCGCCGGAAAGCTTGTCCAGGCCGCCGCCGTGCAAGACCGCATCGAAGCTGGTGGAGCCGAGATAGGCGAACATCAGCATGATGGCGATCGACAGTCCGACATCGCCGACCCGGTTGGCCACGAACGCTTTCTTGGCCGCGGTGGCCGCCGAATCGCGCGTGTAGTAGTAACCGATCAGCAGGTAGGAGGCCAGCCCGACGCCTTCCCAGCCGACGTAGAGGCCGAGGTAGCTGTTGGCCAGGACCAGCAGCAGCATGGACGCGATGAACAGGTGGAAGTAGCCGAAGAATCGCCGACGCCCCGGATCGTGGTCCATGTAGCCGACGGCGTAGATGTGGATCAGGGATCCGACGCCGGTGATGAGCAGCACGAAGGTGATCGACAGCGGGTCCAGCAGGAACGCCGCGTCCACCTTGAATCCGCCGACGGGCACCCAGCTGAACATGTGCATCGTGCGGCTGCGGCCCTCCCCCGATTCGCCCTTGATCGAGAAGAAAAGCAGCGCGGCGTAGACGAACAGGACAACCGGCACCAATGCGCCGACCCAGTGAGCCCACTTGTCCGCGCGTTTGCCCAGTAATAGCAGGACGGCCGCCGACAAAGCCGGCAGCAGAACGAGCAGCCAGGCTGCAGACTGGATTCCTTCGGCCGGATGCACGCGCGCTCCTTAGTACTTCAGCAGGTTCGCGTCATCGACCGAGGCCGAGCGTCGCGTCCGGAAGATTGTCATGATGATGGACAGCCCGACGACGACCTCGGCCGCGGCGACCACCATCACGAAGAAGGCCATGATCTGCCCGTCCAACGTGCCGTTGATCCGCGAGAACGTGACCAGCGACAGGTTCACCGCGTTGAGCATCAGCTCGACGCACATGAACACCACAATCGCGTTGCGGCGGACCAGCACGCCGACCGCGCCGATCGAGAAGAGGGCGGCGGACAGCACGAGGTAATAGGTAGGGGTCATGAGCGAGCCTCGCCGTCAGTACGCACCGCGAACACGGTCATCTTTCGACCTCCGGCCGATCAGCGGCGCCGACATTGACCTGGGTGCCCCCGAGCAGCGATTCAGCGGCGATCGAGCCGTCGGGCAGCAAGGCCGGAGTACCGACGGCGGTACCAGAGGACAGCGACCCCGGGCCGGGTAGCGGCTGGGGTCGACCCGAACGGATGCGCTCGCGGGCCAGTGCCTTCTGGGTGGGCTTGGGACCCTCGCGCTCGATGTGGGCCAGCACCATCGCAGCGACGGCGGCGACGATAAGCAGCGCCGAAGTCAGTTCGAAGGCGAAGAGGTATTTGGAGAACAGCAGATCAGAGATCCGGTTGACGTTGCCGCCATCGGCGTTCAGATCGTTCAGATCCTTCGGCGTCACGTTGCGGAACGCCCGGCCAACCCCGATCGCGACCAGCAACGCAAAGGCTATTCCGGCCAGTACGGCCGCCGTACGCTGACCGCGCAGGGTTTCGACCAGCGAGTCGGAGGAGTCCCGTCCGACCAGCATCAGCACGAACAGGAACAAGATCATGATGGCGCCGGTGTAGACGATGATCTGGACCAGGCCGAGAAACGGGCCTTGCTCGATGACGTAGAAGATGCCCAGGCTCATCATGGTCGCGACCAGAGACAAGGCCGAATGCACGGCGTTGCGGGCCAGCACCATTCCGATGGCACCGGCCAACGCGACCGGACCGAGGATCCAGAAGGCAACCGCTTCACCGGTCGACACTTGCGCCGGATTCGCCGCGGCCAAGAGCACCGCCTGGTGCAGGCCGGTCTGACTAAGCATGGTGGCCTCGCGAGCTCTTGGCGATCGCGGTGATAGGGATCCCCGCGATGTTGGCCTCGCTCTGCGGCGCACCCTTGGCTTCGCGCGGCGTGTAGTACGCCGCCTCGTCCGCTCCGAGCCGCATCGGATGCGGCGGCGCTTCCATACCGGGCAGCAACGGAGCCATCAACTGCTCCTTGGTATAGATGAGATCCTGCCGGTTGTCCAAGGCCAACTCGAACTCATTGCTCATGGTGAGTGACCGGGTCGGGCAGGCTTCGACGCATAAACCGCAGAAGATGCAGCGTAGATAGTTGATTTGATAGACCTTGCCGTACCGCTCACCGGGCGAATAACGCTCGGTGTCGGTGTTATCGCCGCCCTCGACGTAGATCGCGTCAGCCGGGCAGGCCCAGGCGCACAGTTCGCAGCCGATGCATTTCTCCAGGCCGTCCGGGTGGCGGTTGAGCACGTGCCGACCGTGGTAGCGAGGGGCCGTCGGAAACACCTCGAACGGGTATTGCTCGGTGTACACCTTCTTGAACATCGTCGCGAAGGTGAGGCCGAAGCCCGAAGCGAAACCAGCCAAGGTCGGAGCCGGGACGTTGAAGTCGTCTTCGTTCAGTCGCTTGACCGAGACGTCAACTCCGATCGGCGGTGGTGGCGCAACCGCGGGGACGGCGTTCTCGCGTTCGGCCGGTACGGCAGCTCCGGTCGGCAGCGCTACGTCGTCGGCTGGCTGATCAGTCATTCGACCGTCCTTCCGTTACGGCGGGGACGAACACGCCCGCGTCCACCAAACGGGGTGAGGGTGGCACGACCAGATCCATCGGAGGCACCGGGAAGGTCGGCGCCAGCGCCGCCTCGGCGGCCTCTTCCTCAGCCGCCTCCCGTTCAGCGATCCGGAGCCGCCGGGCGTCCACCACGCTGTACCCGATGATCAGGGCCAGAATCGGCCCGACCACGATCAGGAAGGTGGCCACGAAATTCCAGCCCTGGTCGTTCAGGGTTCGCATGGTCGTCACGGCCAGGATCCACACCAGCCCGATCGGGATGAGGACCTTCCAGCCCAGATGCATGAACTGGTCGTAGCGCATCCGGGGCAGGGTGCCGCGCAGCCACACGAAGACGAAGATCAGCAAAACGACCTTGATCGTGAACCAGAGGAACGGCCAGTAACCGGAGTTGAAACCGTCATACAACTTCACAAAGCCCCACGGTGCGTGCCAGCCGCCCAAGAACATCGTGGTCGACAGAGCCGACACCGTCACCATGTTCACGTACTCGGCCAGGAAGAACAGCGCGAACTTCATCGAGGAGTACTCGGTATGGAACCCTCCGACCAGCTCGGATTCGGCCTCGGCCAGGTCGAAGGGGGCCCGGTTCGTCTCGCCGACCATGGCGATCGAGTAAATCGCGAACGACACGAACAGCGGAATGACGTTCCAGAGCTTGTCCTGGCTGGCCACGATGCCCGAGGTCGACATCGTCCCCGCAAACAGGAACACCGCGACCAACGACAGGCCCATCGCGACTTCGTAGCTGATCATCTGGGCGGCTGAGCGCAGTCCACCGAGCAGCGGATAGGTAGACCCGGATGCCCAGCCGGAAAGCACGATGCCGTAGACGCCCAGCGACGAGCAGGCCAGCACGAGCAGGACCCCCACCGGCATATCGGTCAGCTGCAGCGCCGTGTGGTGGTGAAACATCGAGACGGTCGGGCCGAACGGGATGACCGAGAACGCGAGAAAGGCCGGGACGCAGGACAGCACCGGCGCCAGCCAGTACACCGGCTTGTCGGCCAGCACCGGGATGATCTCTTCCTTGAAGGCCAGTTTCACGCCATCGGCCAGTGACTGAAGGGTGCCCCACGGCCCGACCCGGTTCGGGCCGATCCGGTTCTGCATCCGACCCACGACCTTGCGCTCGAAAACGATCGAGAACAGCGTCATGACAACCAGAAACACGAACACCAGCAGGACCTTGAACAGGACCAGCCAGATCGGGTCGTGCCCGAACCCGGCCAAAGTCGAGTTCGGGTCGCTTGTCGCCGCTGTAGTCAGCGCGCTCACTGGGCACCTCCGGCCGACACCGTAACGACATCGCCGTGGGCCGCGCCGAGCAGGGCCCGCACCGGCGCCTGACGGTGATTGGTCGGCAGCCACACCACCCGGTCAGCCCCGTCAGCGATCGCAACGGGAACGGTGATTGCACCCCGGGCCGTACTGACCGTCACGAGATCGCCGTCGCTGACTCCGAGACCGCCGGCCGACTGCTTGGACAGCACCGCGCGCGCGGGTTTCGCGGTCCCGGCCAGGTTGTCCTCGCCGTCTTGGCCACGGCCGGCGTCGATCAGCTCGGCCCAGGTAGCTAGGACAAAACTGTCCCCGGACAGTCCATCGCGCTCGGTCAGTGCCGCCGAGGTCGACGCCGACGCGGCCCTCGAACCGAAGCTGTAGCGGTGCTGGCTCACCCCGAGAGCGTCGAGCTCGACCCGGGCATGCTCGTGGCTGGGCAGGGCCAGGTCGATGTCGAGTTCATCAGCCAAAGCGTTCAGGACCCGACCGTCTGACATCTGACCGGTGTTGGTCAGGGTCAGGTCGAAGGGGCGGCGCCGGCCCTCCCAGGTCACGAACCGTCCTGCTTTCTCGGCCGGGGCGGCGACCGGCAGCACCACGTCGGCCTGCTCCGTAATCGCGCTGTGACGAAGTTCGAGGCTGACAACGAACCCGACCGCCTCGATCGCCGCGCTGGCGGTCACGCTGTCGGGCAGGTCGCTCAACTCGACCCCACCGATGAGCAGGCCACCCAGTGGTTCCTCTTCGGCCAAGGCGTGTTCAAGAATCGTCGCGAGGTCTCGTCCGGTCGCGGTGGGGACACTGGCGTTCCAGACCCGCTCCACTTCGACCCGAGCAGCGTCGTCGGTGATCGAACGCCCGCCCGGCAGCAGGGTCGGCAAGGCCCCGGCATCGACTGCCCCGCGCTCCCCTGCTCGGCGCGGCACCCAGGCCAGCTTGGCGCCGGTAGCCGAGGCCAGCTCGACCGCGGCCGCGAAGGCACCCGGAGTCGAGGCCAGCCGTTCTCCCAACAGGATCACGCCGCCATGCAGAGCGTCCTGGATCGCCGGATCAAGGCTTCGCAAGGCCTGGGCCTCGTCGCCGGGCACAGTGGCGATGAGGCGGCCACCGAGCTTGTCCAGACCGTGCGAGACAGTGGCCGCGATGGAGTGCACGACGGTTTTGCCGCGACGAACACCCTTGTGCAGGCGAAGGAAAACGATCGGCGACTCTTCTTCCGGCTCGAATCCGACCAGTAGCACCGAGCCGGGCTTGTCGAGGTCGGCGTAGGTCAAGGGCAAGGAACCGGCCACGACCGAACCGAGGAAGTGCAGCTCCTCGGCCGAATTGGGGCGCGCCCGGAAGTCGATGTCATTGGTCCCGAGGGCGACCCGAGCGAACTTGGCGTAGGCGTAGGCATCCTCTTCGGTGAGTCGACCACCCGGCAGCACGGCGACACCGCCGTTGTCGATCGCGGTGCGCAGGCCGGTCGCCGCTCGTTCCAAGGCTTCCGGCCAGGATGCCGGCACCAGCTGACCGTCGGCGTTGCGAACCAGAGGCGTCAGGATCCGGTCCGGTTGGGTGGCGTAGTGAAAGGCCCATCGGCCCTTGTCACAGTTCCATTCCTCGTTGACCTCGTGATCCTCACCGGCCAGCCGACGAGTGATCTTGCCGCGACGCCAGTCGCTGCGCTGAGCACAACCGGACGAACAGTGCTCGCACACGCTCGGCGTCGACATCAGATCGAAGGGCCGAGCCCGGAAGCGGTAACTGGCGCCGGTCAGCGCCCCGACCGGACAGATCTGCACGGTATTGCCCGAGAAGTAGGACTGGAAGGGCGTGTCGGACGACGTCCCGATCTGCTGCATCGCGCCGCGTTCGAGCAGATCAATGAACGGGTCACCGGCGATCTGCTCGGAGAACCGGGTGCAGCGCTGGCACAGCACACAGCGCTCGCGGTCCAGCAACACCTGCGAGGACACGGCAATGGGCTTCGGGAAGGTCCGCTTGACATCGGTGAACCGCGATTCAGCCCGCCCGTTGCTCATAGCCTGGTTCTGCAACGGGCACTCGCCGCCCTTGTCGCACACCGGGCAGTCCAGCGGGTGATTGATCAGCAGCAGCTCCATGACACCCTGCTGCGCTTTGTCAGCCACCGGAGACGTCAGCTGAGTCTTGATCACCATGCCGGGCATGACCGTCGTCGTGCAGGACGCGGCCGGCTTGGGCATTCCTCGCCCGTTGCCCATGTCGGTGACCTCGACCAGACACTGGCGGCAGGCGCCAGCCGGATCGAGCAATGGGTGATCACAGAACCGGGGAATCTGGATCCCGAGCTGTTCGGCGGCTCGAATCAGCAGGGTGCCCTTCGGCACCGAGATCTCGAAGCCGTCGATGGTGACCGTGATCAGGTCTTCGGCCGCGGGCGCCTGAGCTTGGCCGGGGGCCTTATCGGAGGCTGCGTCGGGGGCTTTATCGGGAGCAACCGTCATGCCGAGACTCCGGTCAGTGCTGGCGTGGCGCCGTGCGTCATACGGCTCTGATCGTGCTTGCACAGCGCGAGGTAGTCATCGCGGAAGTATTTGATCGAGGAGGAGATGCAGCTGGTTGCTCCGTCACCGAGCGCGCAGAATGCTCGGCCGAGCATGTTGTCGCAGATATCCAGCAGCTTGTCGATGTCGGCCTCGCTGCCCTCACCGTGCACGAACCGTTCCAGAATCTGGGCGGTCCAGAAATTGCCTTCACGGCAGGGGGTGCACTTGCCACACGATTCGTGCTCGTAGAACTGCGTCCACTTCAACACCGCCTGAACGATGCTGTCGCCTTCGTCAAAGATCATCACCGCCGAAGTGCCGTTGATGGAACCGGCTTTGGCCACCGAATCGAAATCCAGCGGTATATCGAGATGGTCCTTCGTGAGCAGCGGACAGGATGCCCCGCCCGGAGTCCAGAACTTCAGATCCAGTCCGCGACTCATGCCGCCGGCCAGATCGAGCAGTTCACGAAGAGTCGTGCCCATCGGCGCTTCATACTGCCCGGGGTTTTTCACCCGTCCCGACAAGGAGAAGATGGAGGTGCCGGGCGAGCCTTCCGGTCCGATGCCCTTGTGCCAGGCCGCCCCGCCCAACACGATGTAGGGAACGCTGGCCAACGTTCCCACGTTGTTGACGACGGTCGGTGCGTCATAGAGACCATTGGTCGCCGGGAACGGCGGCTTGAGGCGAGGCTGGCCGCGCTTGCCTTCCAGAGAGTCGAGCAGCGCGGTCTCTTCGCCGCAGATGTAGGCGCCGGCGCCACCGTGCACGGTAATGTCGAAATTGTGGCCCGAACCGAGGACGTCTGAACCGAGATATCCCTTGGCGTACGCCTCATTCACGGCCTGCGTCACCCGACGGATCGCGTGCACCGCCTCGCCCCGGATGTAGACGAAGGCCCGCTCGGCCCGCACCGCGTAGAGCGCGATGATGATGCCTTCGATCATCGAGTGCGGATCATTCATCATCAACGGAAGATCCCGGCAGGTCCCCGGCTCCCCCTCGTCGGCATTGATCACGACGTAATGCGGTTTGCCGTCACCCTGCGGGATGAACTGCCATTTCATTCCGGTCGGGAAACCGGCGCCCCCGCGTCCGCGCAGGTTGGATTCCTTGACCAGGGTGATCAGTTCCTCGGGCTGCATGGAGATGGCTTTGCGCAGTCCGGCGTAGCCGTCCAGCTTCTCGTAGTTCTCGATGAGCCACGGCTGGTTGGTGCCCCAGCGCTTGGTGAGAATGGGAGTCAGGGGCACGTCACTCCCCCTTTCCGAAAAGCTCGCCCTGGGTTGTCTTGCGCGGCGCTCGGGTTCGCGCCGGCTTCACGGCCGGTTTCGACACCGCGGCCGTCCCCGATTTCGCTTCCGATTTCGCTTCGGCGGTCGGCTCCGCATCCGGGTCATTGGCCGAGGTGGTCAACGGCGCGTCATGGGCGCTGGTCGGCCGGCTCTCACCGGAATTGTCCCCGGCCGCCCGCTCCGCTGGGCCCGCCGAGCTGGATTTCGTCGCCGCGCTCGTGGATTGCGGGCCGTAGGACGGGGCATGGTGACCGCGGGCCGCGGCGGCGATGACGCCGGCCTCGGTCGGGATCCCGCTGGCCGCCGCCGTCCGCGATTCCGGCCGGTCATCGACGAAACCGGCGATCTGGCGCGAGATCTCCTTGAAGCTGCACAAGGGTGCGCCTCGGGTCGGCTGAGGCCGGTGGCCCGCCTGCAGTTCAGCGATCAGGGCTGTACTGGATTCGACCGTCTGGTTGTCGAAGAACTCGTAGTTGACCGTCACCACCGGGGCGTAGTCGCAGGCGGCCAGACACTCGGCGTGTTCCAGCGTGATCGATCCACTTTCACCCGGCGTACCAGCCGTTTCGTTCATTCCAACCCCGAGCGTGCCGGACAGCGTCCGATAGATCTCGTCGCCACCGAGCAACCCGCACAGCGTGTTCGTACACACGCTGACCAGGTATTCGCCGGTCGGCTTGCGCTTATACATCGTGTAGAAGGTGGCAACAGCGGCCACCTGCGCCTTGGTGATGTCCAGGACGTCGGCGCAGAACGCGATTCCGTCGGCGCTCACATAACCCTGTTCGGCCTGCACGAGGTGCAGCATCGGCAGCAGGGCGGAACGGGATTGTCCTTCTGGATAACGGGCCACGATGGCCAAAGCATCCTCGCGGACACCATCCTGGAAGACGCTCGGATCGCCGGGACGCTCGATGTCCAGCAGGCTCAGCCGGGCGCTGGTCGGGACGCTGGTCATCGGTCGCAACCGCCCATCACCGGGTCGAGAGAGGCTACCGAGGCGATGACGTCGGCGACCTGACCGCCGATCGACAGCGCCGCGGTGGCCTGCAGGTTGATAAAGGAGGGTTCGCGCAGGTGAACCCGATACGGCCGGGTGCCACCGTCGGACACCACGTGGGCGCCGAGCTCGCCCCGCGGCGATTCGACGGCGACGTAGGCCTGTCCGGCCGGGACCCGGAACCCCTCGGTCACCAGCTTGAAGTGGTGAATCAGTGATTCCATCGAGGAATTCATAATCTTGTTGACGTGGGCCGCGGAGTTCCCAAGCCCGTCCGGACCGATCGACAGCTGCGCCGGCCAGGCAATCTTGGGATCATCGACCATCACCCGACCGGGAGTCTGTTCGATGCGGTCCAGCGCCTGGCTGATGATCCGCAGGCTTTCGCGCATCTCGGCCACCTTGACGACGAACCGGCTCCAGCAGTCACCGCCGTCGTCGGTCGGCACGTCGAAATCATAGGTCTCGTAGTCCAGGTAGGGCTCGGTCTTGCGCATGTCCCAGGGCAGGCCCGCCGCCCGCAGCATCGGGCCGGTGACGCCGAGGGCAAGGCAGCCTTCGACACCGATCCACCCGACGCCCTTGAGGCGGTTGACCCAGATCGCCTGGCCGCGAAGTAGCTTGTCGACACCGGAGATCTCTTTGTCCATCTCCTTGATCCAGGCCCGGATCTTGCCCACCGCGTTGTCGGGTAGATCCTGAGCCAGACCACCCGGACGGACGTAGGCGTGATTCATTCGCAAACCGGTGATCAGCTCGAGGATGTCCAGACACCGTTCGCGGGCTCGGAAGCCGTTGGTCATCGCGGTGAGCGCACCGAGTTCCATACCGCCGGTGGCCAGCCACACCCAGTGCGAGGAGATCCGGTTGATCTCCATCATCAGAACGCGAATCAGTGTGGCCCGGGCGGGAATCTCGATCCCGAGCAGCTTCTCCACCGCCATGCAGTAGGCGGACTCGTTGAACAGCGGAGCCAGGTAATCGCAGCGGGTGACGAACGTCGAACCCTGCGTCCAGGTCCGGAACTCCAAGTTTTTCTCGATGCCGGTGTGCAGGTAACCCACGACCAGACGGCAGTCGGTGACGGTTTCGCCTTCGAGCTCGAGCACGAGGCGCAGCACTCCGTGCGTGGACGGGTGCTGCGGGCCCATGTTGACGACGAGGCGTTCTTCGTGCAGAGGATCGTTGCCGAATACGTCGTCCCAGTCTCCGCCAGAGACGTTGAAGATGCGTCCCTCGGTGGTCTCGCGGGTCGCGCTGTAGGCCGTGCTCTCTGTCATCGGTACACCCGCCGCTCGTCGGGGGGCGGAATTGTCGCGCCCTTGTATTCGACCGGAACCCCACCGAGGGGATAGTCCTTGCGCTGGGGATGGCCTTCCCAGTCATCGGGCATCAGCACCCGGGTCAGCGCGGGATGGCCGTCGTAGATGATGCCGAGCAGATCCCAGGTCTCGCGTTCCTGCCAGTCAGCCGTCGGGTAAAGGCCGGTGACCGAAGGAACGTGTGGATCGGCCGTCGTCACGGATACCTCGAGCCGGATGCGGCGCCGGTAGGTCATCGAGGTGAGGTGATAGACCGAATGCAGCCGCTCGCCGTCGGCCCCTTCGCGGACGAGGTAATCCACGCCGGACACTGCCGACAGCAGCTCGAACCGCAGAGCAGAGTCATCCCGCAGGGCCTTGGCGACCCCGAGCAGATGCTCACGGCGCAGGTGCACGGTGAGCTCACCCCGATCGACTACGACCTTGCGAATCGCCGCGTCCAGATTCGGGTAGGCCGCGCCCAGAGCGTCCATGACCTCGTCGAAGTAGGAACCGTAAGGACGCTGCGAGGGCAGCTCGATCCACGGTTGCCGCTGCAGACCAGAGAATCCGGACGTGTCCCCGGTACCGGTGACACCGAACATCCCCGGACGCTGCTGCGACTCGGGAATGCTGCCGGTCATTTCGGCCAGCCGGGTCTCGCGGTCGTCGTCCGTCGTCATGCGCCTGCTCCCTCGGCCGGGTGGCGCACCTTGGCGTACTTCTGGCTCGACGGGATCAGTTCGATCTGCTGACCGGCCAACTTCTCGGCCCGCTTCGGCCCGAGCGGCTCATTCATGATCTTGTGGTGCAGCTTGAGCACAGCGTCGATCAACATCTCCGGACGAGGCGGGCAACCCGGCAGGTACATATCCACCGGGACGATGTGATCGACACCCTGCACGATGGCGTAGTTGTTGAACATGCCGCCGGACGAGGCGCAAACACCCATCGCGATTACCCAACGCGGCTCGGCCATCTGGTCATAGATCTGTCGCAGGATCGGTGCCATCTTCTGGCTGACCCGACCGGCCACGATCATCAGGTCGGCCTGGCGCGGCGACGGCCGGAAGACCTCCATACCGAAACGGGCCGAATCGAAGCGAGGGGCACCGAAGGTCATCATTTCGATCGCGCAGCAGGCCAGCCCGAACGTGACCGGCCACAGCGAGGACTTACGGGTCCAGTTGACCAGGGTTTCGACACTGGCGAGCAGGACCCCATCGGGAAGCTTTTCTTCAAGTCCCATCGGCTAAACCACTCTCTGCTTCATGAGCTAGTCCCAGTCCAGACCACCGCGACGCCAGACGTAGGCGTACGCGATGAACACGGTGCCGATGAAGATCGCGATCTCGACCAGCCCGAACAGACCGAGCACTCGATTGGCGACGGCGTACGGGTACAGGAAAATGATTTCGATGTCGAAGACTATGAACAGCATCGCGGTCAGGAAGTACTTGATCGGGAATCGGTTCGGTCCAGCCGTGGCCTGCGCCGGCTCGATACCACACTCGTAGAAGTCGAGCTTGGCCTTGTTGTAGCGCTTCGGCCCGGTGATAGTGGCGATGATGACGGAGAAAACCGAGAAGCCGAAGGCAAGCAGGAACAGGATGACGATCGGCAGGTATTGCGACAACACCAGACCTGCTCCCTCCCATTGACAAACTCAGCCAGGCTATCCGGCTCGGACATCGATTAAGTTATTAGGTTTGCCTTACTTCAAACGTCTTACGTGGCCCACCACTGCGGGCGGCCTGCATCCTCATCGCAATGGCGGCGTGATCTTTCTCAGCACATTGATGACTCGATCGGCGGTATCGCCGTCGTGCGGATCGGTCAGATTGGCCATCAGTTTCAAGACCAGCTTCATCAACCGGGGATGCGGCAATCCATGCCTGGTGCAGGCCCTCATCACCGCCGGATTGCCGATCAACTTCACGAACACGCCACCGATTCGGTAATAGGAACCCCACTCAGCGGCCATCACCTTGGGATAGGCCTCCAGTGCCCGTTCCCGTGACGGGCCCTCGGGCCGAGCCAACGCCTGCACGACCGCTTCGGCCGCGAACTTGCCCGATTCCATGGCGTACGGGATGCCCTCGCCATTGAACGGATTGACCGAGCCGCCGGAGTCCCCGACCAGGAGCATTCCGTTGCGGTAGTGGGGAGTCCGGTTGAATCCCATCGGCAGACCCGCTCCCTGCGTCGGGCCCATCGCGTTGGCCTCTCGCAAACCCCACTCCGGCGGGGTGTTGTCCAGCCAGGTGGTCAGCAGGGTCCGATAGTTGGTCTTCTGGAATCCGGCGCTGGTGTTCAGCACCCCGAGCCCGACATTGACCGATCCGTCGCCCATCCCGAAGATCCAGCCGTAGCCGGGCAGCAGCTGGGCGCCGTCGGCGCCGGGCGGACCGTCCCAGAGCTCCAGCCAGGACTCCAGATAATCATCGTGCGTGCGCGGACTCTGGTAGTAGCGGCGCACCGCCACCCCCATCGGACGCTTGTCGTTGCGGGCCAGGCCGAGGGCGAGAGCCATTCGGCCCGACACACCGTCACAGGCCAGGACGATCGGCGCGGAAAAGGTGTGTTCGGCGCTGTCCTGCGCCGAGCCGGCCTTGGCCGTCACTCCCACGACCCGACCCGACCGATCAAGCACCGGGCCAGTGACCGATGTCTGTTCCATCAACCGGGCACCGGCTTTGACAGCCTGCTGAACAAGGAGGTGATCGAGGTCGGCCCGAGGCCGCACCAGACCGTAGCTGGGAAAAGAGCTCAGTTCGGGCCAGTCCAGTTCCAGGCGGACCCCGCCGCCTATGACCCGCAGGCCCTTGTTGTGCAGCCAACCGGCCTGTTCGCTGACGTCTATTCCCAGCTCGACCAAAGCTCGCGTCCCGCGCGGAGTCAGCCCGTCGCCACACACCTTTTCCCGAGGGAACTTGGTCTTTTCCAACAGCAGGACGTCAACTCCGGCGGTGGCCAGCCAATAGGCGGCCGCGGAACCGGCGGGCCCGGCGCCCACGATGATGACGTCGGCGTGCTGCCGGCGATCCGTTGGTACACCGCAGGGCGCTTGGACGACCGCGGTCATTCTCGCCCTCCTCAGCCCTCCGCCGGTGCTCGTGAAAATTTTCACGAGCGTTACTCCGAAAGTCTATTCCTCCGCGCGCGGGCTTACCGCCAGGGCTTCGCACCATGCCGGTTGCCGGTATGAACGGCCGGCCTCACCCCTGATAGCAGGGCGTTGCCATGGTCACCAGTTCCACAACGACGCCTCGGCTGATCGTCAGAGCTGAGGTGCCGGTGGACACGACGGGACCGGAAACCCCCGACCAGCGGGCGAGTACCCGTCCCGAGGCGGCATTCACGCACACGAGACTCTCGTTGCCGCCGCTGAGTACCCACACCGACTGGTGGCCGTTCCACACGGTGGCGCCGGGTCCCACCTGGTTGGCCACCGGACTGCCGCCGCTGGGTTTCAGCGTTCGAGGATCCAGTCGCATCACCCGGGGTGTGTCACCGTTGCCGTACCCGCCGATCCACACACCGGTGCCGTTCGCGGCGATGCTGAGTTTGCCCAACTGCACTGAAGTCCGGGCCAGGACTTTCGTCGTGACCGCGTCCACGGAGACGATGGCCGCCGGCATATCGCCCGCACTGACCAGCACCCGGCCTCGCGTCGGATCGGCGGCGATCGCCCTGAGCTGTCCATCCACGTCGGCGACTCTCGATGCAGCTTTCGCGCCTACTGGCAAACGGTAAAGGCCGCTCGGTGTCGTCATCCACAGCGTGCCCTGGATCGAAGTCGCGGCCATCACCGCCGCGTCCAGCTTCGCCCGTGCTCTTACAGTAAGGAACAGCGGGTCATAGGCCACCAGATCACTGGCCGCACCCCGGACAGCGACAGTCCACAGTAGGTCGGGCGCCTGTTCGTCGAACAGGACGAATACCGTGCCTTCTCCTACCAATGCTGCGTTCATCGTGCGGTGCGTTGCCACGTCGAACACCACTAGTCGCGACGGGCGCACGGTGAGTGCATAGCCCACCCCGCGGCCGAACGTCACATCGATCGGTTCCCCGAGGCCGATGTCGACCGCCTCACCGGGCAACGGCGGGCCGGCGACCACGCTCTTGGAGGGACGCGCATCGGTGTTGTTCACACTCGGCTCGGGTCGCGACCGATTGGACACCAGGCTCGCCACCACGATCAGCGTCGTGACAATGGCGGCGGCGATCCAGCGGTGACGTTGCCGGGGCGGCAGGGCCGCGAAACGATCCAGTAGCGATGCCGGGGGCGACACCGGCTCGACATCAACCAGGACGTCTCCGGACGCGTCGATTCGTTCCGGCGGATACACCCGGAACTCGCCCTCGACGTCGAAGTCCGGCACACCCTCAGCATGAGCGCGGGATCCACCGCTCACAAGCAGAATTGCCAGGCCGTTATGGCTCGGTCAGCCTGCCTGGGCGGTTGTGTGCAGTCACCGGTGGCCGTTATCGGTTGCCGGTGCGAGTGGCCGGCGGAAGCTCGGTGGATTCCAGCAACTCCAGTGCTCTGTGCTCGACCACGCGGGTGAGAGCGATGACCGAGGTCGAGCGAGCGACCCCGGGTATCTGCGAGACCGCGATTAGGACGCGCTGCAGATCCTCGTGCGACGCGGCAGCCAGCCGACAGTGCACATCACCCGGGCCCGTGGTGGCAAAAGCCTCGACCACCGACGGAATCAACGCCAGCGACCGGGTCACTTCGTCCAGTCGACCCTGGGCAATCTCCAAGGTGGCGAAGGCCAGAACCGGAAATCCGGCTTTGCCCAGATCGATGTCGGGACCGTAACCGGTCACGATCCCGAGTTCCTCGAGCCGATCCATCCGGGCCTGGACCGTTGCTCGCGATACCCGAAGCGAGCGTGAAAGCTCGAGGTAACCGGCTCGCGGACTGGTGCGCAGAGCAGACAGGATCGCTACGTCGAGGGCATCCAGGTCCCGGGCAGGCACCGCTACAGGTTGCCACGCCGTTCCTGCTCACGCTCGATCGCCTCGAACAGAGCCTTGAAGTTGCCCTTGCCGAAGCCGAGCGAGCCGTGCCGCTCGATGAACTCGAAGAACACGGTCGGACGATCCCCCAGCGGCTTGGTGAAGATCTGCAGTAGGTAACCGTCCTCGTCACGGTCGACGAGGATCTTGCGACGAGCCAGCTCGCCGATCGGAACTCCGACGTCGCCGATGCGCGCTCGCAGTTCTGGGTCCTCGTAATAGGAATGCGGGGTGTCCAGAAACTCGACCCCGTTGGCTCGCATAGCGTCGACCGCGAGCAGAATGTTGTTGGTAGCCAAGGCAATGTGCTGACAACCCGGGCCGCCGTAGAACTCGAGATACTCATCGATCTGCGACTTCTTCTTGGCGATCGCCGGCTCGTTCAAGGGAAACTTGACCCGGTGATTGCCATTGGCGACCACCTTGCTCATGAGGGCCGAATAGTCGGTGGCGATGTCCTCGCCCACGAATTCGGCCATATTCTGAAAGCCCATCACCTTGTTGTAGAAGCCGACCCACTCGTCCATCCGCCCGAGCTCGACGTTGCCCACGCAGTGATCAACCGCCTGAAAGAGCCGCTTCGGTGCGCTGGCCGGGCGTTGCACCGTCGAGGTCCGCGCTACGTAGCCCGGCAGGTATAGGCCGTCATATCGCGACCGGTTGACCAAGCTGTGACGGGTTTGGCCGTAGGTGGCGATGGCCGCGAGCCGAACCGTGCCGTACTCGTCGGACACGTCGTGCGCCTCCTGCAGGATCGTGGCCCCGTTGACCCGGGCGTGCTCGATGCAGCGGTCGACGTCCGGCACCTCCAACGCCAGATCGATGACCCCGTCGCCATGGCGGCGGTGGTGCTCGGCCAGGCTGCTGGACGGGTCGAGGGCGCCGAGCAGAACGAACCGCGCGGAGCCTGACTTGAGGACGTAGCCCTTGTGATCGCGGTTGCCGGTTTCGGGGCCGCTGTAGGCGAGAAGTTCCATACCGAAAGCCAGTTGGTAGTAGCTCGCGGCCTGAGTTGCGTTGCCCACCACGAAGACGATCGCGTCCAGACCGGTCACCGGAAACGGATCGGTGGACGCATCGTAGGGAACGAGGCCGACGAGCTGACGGAGCTGATCGACATCCAGATCAGCTGACCTCTCGTCCGGGGTCAGCTCAACCGAAACGTCGGCGGCGCGGTCAGAGCGAATTCTCGTCATGATCGCCAGGGTCCCCCGTTGCCCCTTGCTGCACAACCTGTACATAAGTTGTTGAGCGGATTGCTCATCCTGTGCATCTGAGGCACCGACTTACTGGTCAAACTGTCTATCCATCTCATGATCCTCTGTAGATCTTGGGGGTCAGAGGAACCAAAACGGACAGATGATCATGGAAAGAAAGGAGCCGTCTGGACCTCCCCTGGGGGCTAGGTCCAGACGGCAACGGGATACCACACCCCGAACGGGTCCCCGGAATACCGCAGCTCCGCCTGCCAAGCGCGGCCACCAGCCAGACCAGCCATCACGTTCCAGGCGGCCCGGCCGGCAACCAGCAATTCTGCTGCCAGCTCCGCCTCCAGTTCAGCCAGGCTGGCGGCCGCCCCTGAGGCCAAGGCCCTTTCAACACGGGCGTCGAAAGGCGCTGCTCGCTCGTCCAGGTATCCGGGTGCCTTCGGACCGCGACGAGCCGAGCCGTCAGCCATCACGACAGCACAGATCCGTTGCGGCCCCGAGGCAAGCTCGCGGCCAAGCGCCGTAGCAGCATCGGCCTCGATTGAAGTCGGCACGGCCTCGCACCGGACAGGCACCGTGCGCGGCTGCCCCGGCCCAGCCGTGCACGCATCGGCAACCAACTCCCGGCCGACGCGGATGCTCAACGGTTCGCCAACTTCTACCGCGCGGAGGCCACCCACGATGAGGATGCCATCCGGTCCGGTCGCCAACGCCGACCACAGCGCACGGCGGCAGGCGTCCCGAAGCTCCTCCACCTCGGCCACCGGCCCGCCGGTCATGCCGGCAAGCAGCAGCGGCGGCTGCGGAAGGCTGACGATCGCGGTGATCACGCCAAGCCTCGCACCGTCCGGCGGGGGGCCGCAGTGCCACGGATCGCGGCCACCATGTCGAGGACCTGCCGGGTCTCGGTGATGTTGTGGGCGCGATATACCTGCGCCCCCTGCCACGCCGAAATCGCGGTCGTGGCCAGGGTGCCGAGCAACCGCTCGTCCAGCGGGCGATCCAACGCCTCGCCGACGAAGTCTTTGTTGGAAAGCGAAACCAGCACCGGCCAGCCGGTGGCCACCATCTCCGACAACCGCCGGCTGACCTCCAACGAGTGCCAGGTGTTCTTGCCGAAGTCGTGGCCGGGGTCGATCAGAATCCGATCTCGGGACACGCCGAGCGACACGGCGCGTTCGGCCTCACCCACCGTGCGCCGCAGGACGTCAGCCATCACGTCGGCGTACTCGATGCGATGGGGACGGGAGCGGGGCTCGACTCCGCCCGCGTGGGTGCAGACCAACCCGACGTCGAACTCGGCGGCGACCTCGGCCAGAGCGGGATCGGATCCCCCCCAGGCATCGTTGAGAAGGTCGGCCCCAGCCGCGCATACCGCCCGACCAACCTCATGGCGCCAGGTGTCCACCGAGATGATCAGATCCGGAAAATCCGAGCGCACCCGGGCAACGAAGTCGACCGTGCGGCGAATCTCCTCGGCCGCGTCGACGTCCTCGCCCGGAGCGGCCTTGACGCCACCGATGTCGACGATCTCCGCGCCCTCCGCGACCACCTGAGCCACTCGCTCGAGCGCGGCATCGAATTCGTAGGTGGCCCCACGGTCATAGAACGAGTCGGGCGTCCGATTGACTATTGCCATGATCAGCAGGGCATTCTCGTCGAAGCAATGCCGTCCGAGACTCAGCACGCGACGGACCGGTAACCGTCGATCAGCATCGCCGGCGGGCGTTCGGCCAACGGCACCGCCCGCGCCACCCACGGCTCGGACAAGCTTCGATCGAACTGCCACAGCACACCGCTGGGCCCGCTGACGTCGACCGATTCGCCCGGCAACCGGCGAAGCCCGGTCGCCAGGATCTCGGCCGCCATCAAGCCGAGGTCGTGCACGTTCTGGTGACGGTGTCCCCGGCGACCCAGATCGACCTGAGCGATCGCATCCAATCCGTGCTGGGCAAAGGTGTCCACCAGGGTCGCGAACTCGACGCCATAGCCCACGGGGATTGACAGTGCCTCGATCAAGCGCCGCCGGATCGCCCATTCCCCGGCCAGAGGCTGGACGACAGCCGCCAACTCGGGCCAGTACAAATTGAGCAGCGGACGTCCGACCAGCTCCGTGACCCGACCGCCTTGAGGCAGCGGCTCACCCGCGGCCTCGGGCAGGTCATCAGCCAGCCGATCGTAGAATCCCTTGACCAGCAGGGTGTTCTCGTCGGCGAACAACGGGCCGAGCAGGCCGGTGACGAAATGCGGCCCCCACTCGGTCAGGTCGGCATCGATGAACACGCAGATCTCACCCTTAGCTACAAACAGGGCTTTCCACAGCGCTTCGCCTTTTCCGGGAACGCTGTCCAGGTCCGGACGGATGTCCCGGGCGGCCCAGACGGTCGCTCCGCTATCACCGGCGATTCGTGCGGTGTCATCGGTGGAATCGGAGTCGATGACGATGACCTCGTCGACCAGCTCGGCCAGTTCGGAGCGGATCTGACTCACCACGCCGCCGACGGTGGCCTGCTCGTTTCGGGCAGGGATGACCACACTCACCGAGCACGTTTTGGCCGCCAGTAACTCGGCCTGGACGAAGTCGGTGGCCTGAAAGGTCTGCCGAGGAAACCAATCACCGACTGGGGATGCAATCATGCGACCTCGCGCAGTCGGCGAGCCAACTGGCCCGCGGCGGCCCCTGGATCCTCGGCTTCGGTGATCACCCGGACCACGACGATCCGCTGGGCCCCGGCCGCGAGCACTTGCTCGACCGTGGTCTGGTCGACGCCGCCGATCGCGAACCACGGCCGCTTCGTCGGGGTCGCGGCCAGCTCGCGAATCGGATCCAGGCCGATGGCTTCGCGACCCGGTTTGGTCGGAGTGGCCCACACCGGTCCGACGCAGAAGTAGTCCACGGCGGCTTCGAGGTCAGCGGTGCGAGCCTGCTCACCGCCGCGGCTGCTTCGCCCGATGACGACGTTCGGACCGACGATGGCTCGGGCCTCCGTCGGCGGCAGATCCGACTGACCGAGGTGCAGGATGTCAGCCCCGGAGGCGACCGCGATATCGGCTCGATCATTGACGGAGAAGAGCTTTCGGTGCCGACGGCAGGCATCGGCCACGACCTCCAACGCCCGCAGCTCATCGACGACGTCGAGCGAGCGATCGCGCAACTGCACGATGTCCACGCCGTTGGTCAACACCGCGTCCAGAAACTCGGCCAGATCACCTCGCTCGAGTCGGGCGTCGGTGCACAGATAGAGACGGGCGTCATCCAGCGCGGGCTTGCTCACAAATCCATCCAACCACCCCGGCCCGGGCAGGACCCAGCCCCTCTCACATAGGGTTCGAGAGTGTCGAGAACGGTCCTGGTCATCGGTGGCGGAGTCATCGGACTCGCCACGTCCTACCGACTCGCGCAGCAGGGCCTATCCGTGCAGATCGTGGACGCCAGTGGCAGTCGTGGGGCCAGTTGGGCGGCGGCGGGCATGCTCGCTCCGGTCAGCGAGGCGATCTACGGAGAAGAAGATCTGACCCGGCTCAATGTCAGCGCAGTCGGCGAATTCGTCCGCCTCGCCACCGAGCTGACGTCGGTCACCGGCCTCGACGTCGGGCTGCGTCACGAAGGAACGCTGGCCGTCGCGTTCAACTCTGACGACCGAGCCGCGCTGGTCCGCCTCACGGAGTTCCGGACGTCCTGCGGGTTGATCAGCAAAGAACTCAACTCCTCGGCTCTACGGACGCTCGAGCCCTACCTGGCCAGTGAGGTTCGCAGTGGTGTCCTGGCCGTGGATGACCTGTCGGTCGACAACCGCCGCTACCTGGCCGCCTTGGCCCGGGCCACCGAGCTGGCCGGCGTTTCGGTGCATCGGAGCCGGGTGCGGGAGATCACGGCCACCGGGGTCCGCACCGACGACGGGGACCTCGCCGCGGATCTCATCGTCCTGTGCGCGGGCGCCCTCAGCGGTGAGCTGGCCGACTTGCCGATCCAGCCGGTCAAGGGCCAGATCCTGCGCTTGCACGTCCCCGACCGGCTCAATCAGTCCGGACCCGTGCTGTCTCACACCGTGCGCGCGATCGTGCGTGGCGGGGAAATCTATCTCGTTCCGCGTGCCGACGGTGAGGTCGTGCTCGGGGCCACCTCCGAACAACAGGGTTTCGACACGACCGTCACGGCCGGCGGGGTGTATGAGCTGCTCCGCAACGCCTACGAGGTGCTGCCGATCAGCTCGGAGTTCGAGTTCGTGGAGGCCAGGGCCGGCAGTCGGCCGGGGACCCCGGACAACGCGCCGATTCTCGGCCGGCTGTCCGAGCGCGTCATCGTGGCCAGCGGGCATTACCGAAACGGGGTGCTGTTGTCGGCGACGACCGCCGAGGCGGTGGCCGCATTGGTATCTGAGCAGAGCCTTGCGGAAGAATGGAGGCCGTTCGGGCCGGACCGATTCCACGGTCGGCCGATCCCAGCGGCCCAGGGCAGGACATAGCTGTGCACATCACGCTCAACGGTGAGGAACGCGAACTTCTCGACGGCATGTCGGTAGCCGAGCTGGTCACGACGATCAGCGCCCGCACGTCCGGGCTCGCCGTGGCCGTGAACAGCGAGGTCGTGCCCCGCAGCGGATGGTCGGACACATCGGTCGCCGACGGCGATCGGGTCGAGGTCGTAACGGCGGTGCAGGGTGGCTGAGGATCCACTGGTCATCGGGCCGTTGACGTTTGAGTCGCGTCTGATCCTCGGCACCGGCGGGGCGCCGAGTCTGGACGGACTGGGCGCGATCCTGACCGAATCGGGGACTGAGCTGACCACGGTCGCAATGCGGCGGGTCGATGCCCAGTCGGCCGGATCGGTGCTGGACGTCCTGCGCGCGATAGGGGTTCAGGTCCTTCCCAACACCGCGGGCTGCCGGACCGCGGCCGAGGCAATCCTGACCGCAAAGCTGGCCCGCGACGCGCTGGAAACCGACTGGGTCAAGGTCGAGGTCGTGGCCGACGAGCGAACGCTGCTGCCCGATGGCGTGGAACTGCTTCGGGCCTGCGAGCAGCTGGCCGACGACGGATTCGTGGTCCTGCCCTACACGAACGACGATCCCGTGCTGGCCCGCCGGCTGGAGTCTGTCGGCTGCGCCGCGGTGATGCCCGGCGGGTCACCGATCGGGTCCGGCTTGGGCATCCGCAACCCCCACAACATTGCGTTGCTCGTGGAACAAGCCGCGGTGCCCGTCGTGCTGGATGCGGGCATCGGAACGGCCAGCGAGGCCGCGCTGGCCATGGAACTGGGCTGCGACGCGGTGCTGGTCGCGTCCGCGGTAACTCGCGCGGCCGACCCGATCAGGATGGCCCGCGCTATGCGGCAGGCCGTTCAGGCCGGACGCAACGCCTACCAGGCTGGTCGGATTCCCCGCCGTTGGTGGGCGCAGGCTTCCTCTCCGTACGAGGGGATGCTCGAGGGGATGATGACCGGCGACTAAGGATTTGGGGGCGGCTATTGGCTGTCGCGCCACTGGACCCAAGTCCGGGCCAGGCTGAGGTCGTAGTTCGGGCCGCCCACACCCACGGTGAACAGGGTCGCGCCGGCCTGGCGGAAACCCTCGGCCAGCTCGTCTGGGCGCTTGCCCCCGACACCGACTGATCGCTCGATCTCGCTCGGGTCGCGACCGACTTTGCTACACCATTCGCTCAGGATCTCGGACTTGCGGCGCAGGGTCTCCACGTCGGAGAACGAGTGCCAGATGTCGGCGTGCTCGGCAACGATGCGCAGCGTCTTCTTCTCACCACCGCCACCGATCAGCACCGGGATCTTGCGCAGCGGCGCGGGATTCAGCTTGGACCAACGCTGTTCGATTCGCGGCATAGCCGCGGCCAGGTCGTTCAACCGGCCGCCAGCCGTCCCGAACTCGTAGCCGTACTCGTCGTAATCGCGCTCAAACCATCCCGACCCGATGCCCAGGATCAGCCGCCCGTTGCTGATGTGATCGACCGTGCGGGCCATGTCAGCCAGCAGCTCCGGATTGCGGTAGCTGTTGCAGCTGACCAGGGCTCCGATCTCAAGCCTGGTGCTCTGCTGCGCCCAAGCCCCGAGCATCGTCCAGCATTCGAAATGCTTACCGTCCGGTTTGCCGTACAACGGAAAAAAGTGGTCCCAGTTGAACGCCACGTCGACGCCGATTTCCTCGGCCTCGGCCACCGCGTCGCGGATTGCGGAGTAGTCCGCATGCTGCGGTTGGATCTGGACGCCGATGCGAATGCGCTGAGTGCTCACTCGTCCCAACATAGTTGAGGCTTGGTTACTAGTTCAGCTTGGTTACTAGTTCAGGCTTGGTTACGGCGTGGCTAGTTCGGGTGCCGAGCCGGCTCGTTCGGGCGCGGCGTCCGACGCCGATCCGGACCCCGCGAACGGAAGCGCGATCACGACCGAGACGAGGAACGCGGTGATGGAGGCCGACAGCCAGGTATGACCGATCGTGTGCAGGTGTTCACCGATTTTGGTCCAGAAGGTGGACCAATGCGCAAGGTAACCCGGATTGATGACCTGATAGGCCACGAACCCCACCGCCCAGGCAGTCAACATTGCGGGACGGGTCGGCGCTTGTTCGGAGGTATCCCAACGCTCGCCTCGAGTTCTCAGCCAGGCGGCCACCAGCACCCCCGACATAGGGACGAAGACCCCACCGATGAGCGTGAGGAAGTTCAGGTAGTCGTTGATCTGAATCTTCAATGCGGCCAGGGTAATCGCCGTTCCGATCACCGCGGTGAGTATCCGGCGGTCCCAGGTCGGACGCAGGTTCTGGATCGACACGGCCGTGGAGTAGGTGTTGGCGAAACTCTGATCGGTTTCTCGCAATACCAGTACGACCAGGGCGATGGTGCCCAACGACAGGCCGAGGTAGAGATCGAGGATCGCGTCGGGGTTGTCGAGCACTTGCAGCAGAGCGATCAAGCCGACCAGGTAACAGGCGATCTGGGTGACGCCGTAGCCGATGAAACCGCCGAGGAATGCCGAGCGCTGAGACACGGAGTGCCGGGAGTAGTCCGCCCCCAAAGGCACCCACGAGATGGACACCGCGATCACGGCGTCCACACCCAGCCAGAAGCCACTCCACGAACTGTCGGGCACAACGGGAATGTGCTTGCGCAGCAAGCCGATCGCCAGCGCGACCGTGGCCAGGATGACCAGGACGGTTACGTACTTGCGCAGCACTCGGATCGCTCCGAGCGGCCTGATAGTCAGGCCCGTGGTGATGATGCCGGCGATCAAGACGCACAGCCATCGATCCAGGTGATGGTGAGCCACCGAGCGCAGAGTCTCCGCGATCAGCACGATCTCGAATGTGCCCCAGCCCAGGTTCTGGGCGATGTTGAGCGCCGTCGGCAGGTAGGACGCCTTGCCGCCGAGCAGCCCGCGCAGCAGCACCATGGCCGGGGCGCCGGTCCGCGCGCCGAGCATCAGCGAGATACCAAGGATCGCGCCGCCGGCCGCGGTTCCGAGGATGAGTGCGGCAATGGCACCGATCAGGGGCAACGGCTTGTCCGGCAGGGCGTACAGGATGGTGCTGGCGGTGGTCAGCCCGAACAGGCTGACCCCGAGGTTGCCCCAGAATCCGAACTGATCCAGCAGGCTCAGCGTTCGAGGGGCGTCTTCGGCGAGTGTGACTGGTGCTTCAGCCAGGTGGACGGGGACGGTGGACCTTTCGGATGTGGTCGTTGCGGCCATGCGCAGCTACCTCTCCCTTCGCCGGTACTAACCGGATCAGGTTCAAGCGGTCGGCGGCTCGATCCGGCTCATCGTCGAGCTGGCTTCGCCACCCTCTCAGCCCATTGCTGGGCTCCCGCGGGGACCCGTTTAGGTTAGTACGGTGCAATTCTCAACCGCCACCCGGCTCTCGCCCACGCCTCGGGCCCTGACCATCGCCTCTTCGGACTCCGGCGGCGGGGCCGGCATCCAAGCCGATCTGAAGGCGTTCGCCCGCCGCGGAGTGCATGGGATGTCGGCCATCGTGGCCCTCACCGCCCAGAACACGGTCGGAGTGAGCGCCATCCAGCAGTGCCCGCCGGACTTCATCCGAGCGCAGATCGCGGCAATCTTCAGTGATCTGGTTCCGGACGCGGTGAAAACCGGGATGCTCTTCTCGACCGAGATCATCACCGTGGTGGCCGAATGCCTTCAGGGCAAGGACTTTCCGCTGGTCGTGGATCCGGTCATGCTGGCCTCCTCCGGGGCGCAGCTGTTACGTGAGGACGCCGTGGGGGCGATGGTCGAATTGATCTTTCCGCTGGCCACGGTCATCACGCCGAACCTGATGGAAGCCCAGGCGCTGACCGGCTTAGTCACCCAGGATCGCTACGAGATCACCGAGGCGTTGGTTGCCATGGGTGCGCGAGGCGCCCTGGTAACGGGCGGGCATGGCCGCGACCCGATCGATCACTTGTTGGTGGACGGCCAGCATTGGGATATCCCGGTGACGCGCTACGAGATCGCCGCGACCCATGGGGCCGGCTGCACTCATTCGGCGGCGCTGGCGGCGGGGCTGGCCCGCGGCGAGAGCGTCGTGGATGCCGCCCGCAATGCCGCGCTCATCGCCGCAGCCGCGGTGCGCAACGGGCTGGTCGGACTGGGCGCCGGTGACGGGCCGGTCGACGTGCTCGACATCAGATCGATCAAGCAGCCCTAGCTCGCCGGTGCGGCCCCGATCAGGGGCGAGTGGTCGGGATCGGCCGCCGGCACCAGGTCCGCCCGACCGGTCGTGGATCGGCCGCCCGATCCGTCGGCGATGCCCTGACTCAATGGCCCGACGATGAGGTCCCACGCCCGACTGATCGCACCGCCGACGACGAGCATTTCCGCGCCGAAGCGATCCAGCCAGGGCGCGACGATCACCCCGAGGGTGCGAAAGGCCTCGGCGAAGACTTCGATCGCGGTGAAATCACCGTCGCGAGCTCGGGCCGCGATCTGCCGAACGTCCAGTTCATCGTCCTGACGCCCCACGGCCTGGGCATAGGAACGACGCAACGCTCGACGAGATACCCAATGTTCCAACGGCTTGTCGCGATAGGTGAGCAGATGCACCTCGGCCCCCGGGGGTACATCGGGACCATCGTCGACGATGGATCCCCCGCGCAGGAAGGCCGATCCGATTCCGGTTCCCAAGGTGAGGATCGCACAGGCCGACGTCCCGACGGCCGCGCCGGCGCGCCACTCACCGAGCAGGTACGCACTGGCATCGTTGATGAAAGTGATCGATCGAGGTCGCCGCGGCAGGACCTGGGCCAGGGCCTGGCCGAGGTCGATTCCGTTCAGGCTGTCGAATTTGGCCACGTCCTGGAACCGTCCGATGCCGCGGGCGTAGTCGAACGGGCCCGGAATCGCCACTCCCCACTTCGCGTGCGGAGCTAGTGACCTCGCGGGTAGCTGGGCCGCTGTCTCGGCCAGTACGTTGAGAATCTCCGGCGCCGAGGCGGCGCTGTCCAGGGGACGCCGGTGGATATCACTGACCCTCCAGTGGGTGGATTCGATGAGCGCCGCGGTGACGTGGGTTCCACCGATCTCGAGGATCGGCGTCCAGGACTCAGCCATCAATGTCAAGCTTTAACAAGGCATTCTCGATAACCTCCATCAGCGCTGGATGAATCCAGTACTGCCCGCGAACCATCTCGGTAACGGTCTGGCCGAAGGACATGGCATGCACCAGCGGTTGAATCAGGCTCGAGGCTTGGTATCCCATCAAGTGCGCGCCGAGCAGCTGCCCGGTGATGGGATCGGCGATGACCTTGCAGAATCCGGTGGAATCCTCCATTGCCCACCCGTACGCGGTGTCGCCGTAACGTTGAACCGCGACCCGATAAGGACGTTGCATCGCCCGCACTTCGTCTTCACTGAGGCCGACGGTGGCCAGCTGGGGCTGGCTGAACACGGCTGATGGAACGAAACGGTGATCGAAGCTCCACAGGTCATCGGGGTGGAGCAGGTTGTGCGAGACGATGCGAGCCTCGTGGTTGGCGACATGCTTGAGCTGCCACGGCGAAGAGATATCGCCGAGTGACCAGATCCCCTCGACGCTGGTTCGACCGTGCGCATCGACGTCAACCCGCCCGTCGCTATGGACCTGCACCGCGGCGACCTCCAGCCCGAGATCTGAGGTGTTGGGCGCCCGCCCGGTAGCGACGAGCAGCTGATCGGCGGCGACGGTGCCGCCGTCGCTCAGCCTGAGCTGGATCTCCGGCCGACCCCCGGCTCCTGGAACCATCGAAGCACTGGCCACCGACACACCAAGCCGGACATCCCACTGCGCCGCGGCCGCTTCGGTGAACGCGTCGGACAGTTCGGCGTCCAGTTGGCGCAACAGCCGCATATTGCGGGAGACGACGGTGACCTGAGTGCCCAACGAGCCGAAGATATGGGCAAATTCGGCGGCAATGTAGCCACCACCGACAATCACCAGCCGCTGCGGCAGTTCATCGATTCGCATGATCGTGTCGGAGGTGTGAAACACAACATCAGAGGCCGAAATCTCCGGCGGTACCACCGGGTGCCCACCGGCCGCGATGACGATCTGATCAGCGGTGATCTCCTCGCCGGCCGCGGTGCTGAGGCGGCGAGGGCCCGTGAAGCGAACGCGGCTGAAATAGGCCGTTGTGTTCTTTCCATTCTCCCGATACTTCTTGCCGCCCTCAGAGATGGCATCGATGCGACGAAAGATTCGATCGCGAATGTCGCCCCACCGGACCTGGTTGATCTGGGCGTCCAGGCCGAACCGGGAAGAGTCAGCGATCGCGGTCGCCAGGTCCGCGACATAGACGTACATCTTGGTCGGGATACAACCGACATTGACGCAGGTTCCACCGAACGGTCCGCTGTCGATCACCGCGACACTGAGCTCGTCGAACTCGGGGGTAATGATCGAGTTGCCAGACCCGCTGCCGATGATCGCCACGTCGAAATGCGCCATGCCAGCAGACTAACCACGGATTGATGACCGATCCGCGTTGACACAGCCGCCTGGTCTGCCAAGCTCTAAGAACAGCGGCCCGAGCGCACGAGGTCCAACGAGCGTCAAAGGGAGTGCCCATGGGCGAGGACGTCGACGCCAGGAAATTTACCCGGCAGGATCGTCAGCTGTATCGCGCGAAGGTTCGCCGCTGCCTGGACGTTTTCGCGCGGATGCTGGCCGAATCGAAGTTCGACTTCGAACGCCCGATGACCGGCCTGGAGATCGAATTCAATCTGATCGACGAATTCCGGGACCCGACGATGAAGAATGCCGAAGTCCTGCACGCAATCGAGCACGAAGACTTTCAAACCGAACTCGGCCAATTCAATATCGAGATCAATGTGCGTCCACGGGAGCTCGCGGGTTCCACCTCCCATGATCTGGAGGCCGAACTTCGAGCAAGCCTCAACGACGCCGAGCAGCGCGCGCGCACCGTCGGCGCCCACATCGTCATGATCGGGATGCTGCCGACTCTGACACCAGAGCATCTGACCCTCGATGCGTTATCGGCCAATCCGCGATACACGTTGATCAACGAACAGATCTTCGCCGCTCGAGGCGAGGACCTTCATATCGACATCGAAGGCCCGGAACACCTGCAGACCTCGGCCGACACGATCGCTCTTGAGGCCGCGTGTACCAGCGTTCAGTTTCATCTGCAGGTAAGTCCGGCCTCATACGCCGACAACTGGAATGCGGCCCAGGCGATGGCCGGTGTACAGCTGGCGATGGGAGCGAACTCACCGTTCCTGTTTGGCAAAGAACTCTGGCGCGAAACCCGGATCGCCTTGTTTGAGCAGACCACTGACACGCGGTCGGAGGAGTTAAAGGAACAGGGCGTTCGGCCTCGGGTGTGGTTCGGTGACCGGTGGATCAACTCGATCTTCGATCAGTTCGAAGAGAATGTTCGCTTCTTTCCAGCGCTGCTGCCGATTTGTGACGACGAGGATCCGCTCGAGGCCCTCAACCGTGGAGATACCCCCAAGCTGGCCGAGTTGCGGATGCACAACGGCACGATCTATCGCTGGAATCGGCCGGTGTATGACGTCTATGAGAACCGGCCGCACCTTCGCGTCGAGAATCGGGTCCTGCCCGCCGGGCCGACCGTGGTCGACATCCTGGCCAACGGGGCTTTCTACTACGGATTGCTGCGGATTCTGGCCGAGGAGGATCGTCCGCTGTGGTCACGAATGTCCTTCACGGCCGCCCAGGACAATTTCCTGCAGGGCGCTCGGCACGGCATCAACGCCAAGATCTACTGGCCCGGACTGGGCGAGGCGCCGGCGACCGAGTTGGTCCTGCGCCGGTTGCTGCCGATGGCGCATGAGGGTTTGGCTCGCTGGCAGGTGGATACCGCCGTTGCCGAGCGGCTGCTGGGCATCATCGAACAGCGCTGCATCACCGGTATGAACGGGGCCGAATGGCAGGTCCAGACCTTCCATCAGCTCGACGATCATCGGCCCGGGCTGGGCCGCCACGAAGCGCTGCGCGAAATGCTCGGTCGCTATACCGAGCACATGCATTCCAATCAGCCGGTACACACCTGGGAGATCGGGTGAGCGAGTCGATACCGATCAGTGAACCGCGCGAACCCGATCTCGCGTTTGCCGGCAGAACTCCCTATGTCGCGTACACCTCGGCCGATGTGCTCAGTTCGTTGGTGCGTCCGCAGACCGATGAGCCGCTGGAAGTCACGTTCGTGATCGCGACCCAGATCATGGAACTGCACTTCATCCTCTTGTTGCACGAGTTCAATCGGGTCATCGATTGCCTGGCCGCGGACGACCTCGCGGAGGCGGTCACCGGTTTGCGGCGGGCCGTCGTAACCCAGAACAGCCTTATTTCCTCGTGGGATCTGCTATCGGTGATGTCGGTCGTACAGTACAACCGGTTTCGGACGGCGCTGGGCAAGGCGTCGGGCTTTCAGTCCTTCAGCTACCGCGAGCTGGAATTCGTTCTCGGTGCCAAGAACGAGTCGATGCTGCATCCACATGCGGGAATGGCCGAGGTCCAAGCATCGTTGCAGCAGGCCTTCGAGCGGCCCAGCGTGTACGACGCGACCTTGGCCCTGCTGGCCCGGCGAGGACTGCCGATCCCGTCCGAGATTCTCCAGCGCGACGTCAGCCAGGCCTGGACCGAAGCCGATCCACGGGTCATCGCGGTCTGGCATCAGGTCTATGACGGCGACGGCGAGCTTGCGGTATTGGCGGACCTGCTGACCGCGGTGGCCGAACGTCACTCGACCTGGCGTTTCGTCCACTACACCGCGGTTCGCCGCATCCTCGGCGCTAAGCCCGGCACCGGAGGCTCGGCCGGGCTGGCCTGGTTGAAGCGTACGGTCGATTCGCCGGTGTTTGTCGATCTGTGGGAGGTGCGCAGTGTCCTCTGAGGGCGGCGCAGCGGCGGCGGCGATCGCCGACAGCGGCGATCCCCTGGCCCCACTGCGGGACCGATTCACGCTGCCCGGCGGCACCATCTATTTGGACGGCAATTCGCTGGGGGCGATGCCCAGGGCAGTCGTGCCGGCCCTGGGTGACGCCCTGGATCGGCAGTGGTCGACGGACTTGATTACCTCATGGAACGACAACGGCTGGTGGGAGTTGCCGATGGTTGTCGGCGACCGCATCGCCGGACTGATCGGAGCGGGACCCGGTCAGGTGATGTGCGGAGACTCGACCTCGATCCAACTGTTTCAAGCGCTGGTCGCCGGGGCCCGACTTCGACCCGGGCGCTCCACCGTCATCACCGACGCCGCAAACTTTCCGACCGATCAGTACATCGCCGATTCGGTCGCTCGCCTACTGGGCCTTCAGCTGGTGCGCGTTCATCCGTCCGAGCTGGCCGAACACCTCGATGCCAACACGGCAATCGTGTCATTGTCGATGGTTGATTACCGGACCGGCGAACTGTTCGATGTCACTTCGATCACCGCAGCCGTGCGCAACTGTGGCGCGATCATGCTGTGGGACCTCTGCCACTGCGCCGGTGCCCTACCGGTGAATCTCGACGCGCTCGGGGCCGAGTTGGCGGTGGGCTGCACGTACAAGTACCTCAACGGAGGACCAGGCTCGCCGGCCTTCATCTACCTGTCACGATCGATTCAGGCCGAGGTGGACCTGCCGCTCACGGGTTGGCATGGCCACGCCCGCCCTTTCGACCTGGAACCCTCGTTTCGGCCAGCCGCCGACGTGCAACGAGCACGCATCGGGACGCCGCCGCTGCTATCGATGTTGTCCCTGCAAGCCGCCTTGACGGCATTCGATGATGTTTCTATCGACGAGATAAGGCGAAAGTCACTAGGTCTGACCGACCTGGTCATCGCGTACGCCGATCAGCGGCTGACTGGTTTTGATGTCGAGGTAGTCACTCCACGCGAACATGACCGACGAGGCTCCCAGGTCTGTCTGCGGATGCCGTACGCCTACGAGGTGTGCCAGGCCTTGATCGGGCGTGGGGTGATCGGTGACTTCCGGGCGCCCGACCTGCTGCGGTTGGGCCTCGCGCCGCTGTACCTGCGCTATGGCGAGGTCCATGACGCCATGACCGTGCTGGAAGACGTGTTGGCGTCCAAGGCGTACCTGGATCCTTCGTTATCCCTGCGGTCGGCCGTTACCTAGTCCGTCTTCGCGGTCAGCCGGTCGCGGTCAGGCGTTTTCGGCCAGCTTCTCAGCAGCTCGCTTCTCGGCGAGCTTGTCGAAGCGCTCACGCTTGGGCCAGCGCACCTCAGTGGCCCAGCCCAGCTTCTCGAACAGCCAGATCGTGCGAGCCGAAATGTCGATCTGAGCGCGGTCGACTCCGTGGCGGGCGCAGGTCGGATCGGCGTGGTGACTGTTGTGCCACGACTCACCCATGCTGAGGATGGCCAGCGGCCAGAAGTTGGCTGATCGGTCGCGAGAGGCGTACGGGCGGTCGCCGATGATGTGGCAGATCGAGTTGATCGACCAGGTCACGTGATGCAGCAGCCCGACCCGGATGATCGAGGCCCAGAAAAAGGCGGTCACGGCGCCCCAGATGGACCACGTGATCAGACCGCCGGCTACGGCCGGGCCGATGAGACTCACGGCGACCCAGACCGGGAACAGCTTGTCGATGGTCCGCAGATCCTTGTCCGCCCGCAGATCGGGGGCGTACCTGTCCTCGTTTGTCTGCTCAGCCTCGAAAAGCCAGCCCAGATGGGCCCACCAGAATCCCTTGCTCAGCCCACCGAGGGACTCGCCGAAGCGCCAAGGCGAGTGCGGATCACCCTCACGATCGGAGAAGGCATGGTGGCGGCGGTGATCGGCGACCCAGCGAATGACCGGACCCTCGATGGCCAGTGATCCCGCAACCGCCAGGCCGACCTTGAGCCCGCGCTTGGCCTTGAATGCACCATGGGTGAAGTAACGGTGATAACCGACGGTCACGCCCAGCGAGGACACGCAGTAGAACACGGTGGCGATGGCCAGGTCGGTCCAGGTGATGCCCCAGCCCCAGACGAACGGAATGGTTGCCAGCAGCGCGATGAACGGGACGATCACGAAGACGTAGAGCGCCGTCTGCTCACCGCGGCGCTTGGTGCCGAGCATCATGGGCTTGCCATCGGGCTGGGTCTCGCGCAGTGCCTCGACATCGCTACTCGGCGATGGTTCGACAGTGGTCGGTTCAACCATCGTCATCGGGGTAATCCTTTCGGCCTACAGCTCGGCTCTTACTGTGGATGGAACTCGGGCGTGGGTCGGATGTCAGGTGCTTAGGATCGCAGCAGACGGAATGACTCAGGCTTACCTACGCAAGCGTAACCTACGTAACCGTAACCTTGTCGATTCTTCTGAAGAATTTGTCATGAGTAGGCTATCCGGGTCTCGCAGCAGTTCGGTGGCGCGGTGGGGGATGGGGTAATCGGCAGCCCGCAGGCCTTTGGTGCCTTGCAGTCTCGGTTCGAGTCCGAGTCCCCCAGCACCGCCCGCCGACGCGACCCAGCCATACTGAGCCGGCCAGCCGCTAGCGATAGGCTCGCCTCGTGAGTTCACCGGCCGCCCCACCCCTAACGGTCATCATCCTGGCCGCCGGTGAAGGCACTCGCATGAAATCACCGGCCCGGCCAAAAGTTCTGCACTCGTTCGCCGGCCGGTCACTGCTCGGCCATGCCCTGGCCGCCGTAGCCGACCTACAGGCAACGACCACCGCGGTCGTCATCGGACACCGCCGCGACGAGGTCGCCGCTCACCTGAGCGAGATCGCCCCGACCGCGGTGCCAGTCGTGCAGGACCAGCAGAACGGGACCGGGCACGCGGTGCGGATCGCACTGGAGGCGATCGGCCCCGATGCGGCCGAGCAGGCCGGGACGGTCCTGGTGCTACCCGGTGACGCCCCGCTGCTGCGGGCCGAGACCCTGTCGGCGTTGCTGAGCGAGCACCAGGCCAGTGGTGCCGCGGCCACCATGCTCACCTCTGATGCCCCCGATCCGACCGGCTATGGCCGGGTCCTGCGATCGGCGGACGGAACCGTCGATCGGGTCGTGGAACACAAGGACGCCTCCCCCGACGAGCTGGCCGTCACCGAAGTGTCGGCCTTGGTGTACGCATTCGACGCCGCCCTGCTGCGCGATGCGGTCCGCCGGCTGTCCACCGACAATGCCCAGGGCGAGGAATACCTGCCTGAAGTCGTGGCCATTTTCGGTCGAGACGGACGTACCGTCCGCGCTGTCAAGGCCCCGGCCGCCGAGACCGCCGGCGTGAACGATCGGGTGCAGCTGGCTGTCGCGCACCGGCTCTACAACGATCGGCTGCTGCTGGCCCACATGCTGGCCGGGGTCAGCGTGATCGATCCGGCCACGACCTGGGTCGACGCCACCGTGACATTGGCGGCCGACGTGACGCTCGAACCGCAGGTGCAGTTACGCGGTATGACCTCGGTCGATTCAGGGGCGGTGATCGGTCCGGACAGCACGCTCACCGACACCGTCGTCGGCGCGTCCAGCGTCTTGCAGCGAGTCGTGGCCAACCAGGCCATCATCGGTGCCGGCGTCAGCGTGGGCCCCTTCGCCTATCTGCGCCCGGGCACGGTCTTGGCCGATGAAGTGCACATCGGCACCTACGTCGAACTCAAAGCCGCCGACGTCGGAACCGGTTCCAAGATCCCACACCTGAGCTACGTGGGCGACGCCACGATCGGCGAGCACACCAACATCGGCGCGGCCACCGTCTTCGTGAACTACGACGGCGTCCACAAGCACCACTCGCGGATCGGCAGCCATGCCAGAACCGGAGCCGACAACATGTTCGTGGCTCCGGTGCAGGTCGGCGACGGGGCCTACACCGCGGCCGGGTCGGTCATCACCGACGACGTCCCCGCCGGCGCGATGGGTATCGCGCGCGGCAAGCAAGTCAACATCACCGGGTGGGTCGCCCGCCGGCGAGGCGGAACATCATCCGCGCACGCCGCCGAAGCCGCCCAGCAGGCTGAGCAATCGACCGACGACCAACAAGACCGAGGACGAGCATGAGCACCCTGGAACGCGCGGCCCGCAAGAGCTTGATGCTGTTCTCTGGCCGAGCGTTTCCCGAACTGGCCGAAGAGATCGCCGCCGAGCTGGGCGTGACGACTACTCCGATGACCGCCCGCGAGTTCGCCAACGGTGAGATCTTCGTCCGGCCCGAGGAATCGGTGCGTGGGTCGGACTCCTTCGTCATCCAGTCCCATACGACTCCGATCAACACCTGGGTGATGGAAACGCTGATCCTGGTCGATGCGCTCAAGCGAGCGTCGGCCAAACGCATCACAGTGGTGGCGCCGTTCTATCCCTACGCCCGCCAGGACAAGAAGCATCGCGGCCGCGAGCCGATCTCCGCTCGCCTGATCGCCGACCTGCTCAAGACGGCCGGTGCGGACCGGATCATGTCGATCGATCTGCACACCGCCCAGATCCAGGGTTTCTTCGACGGACCGGTCGACCACCTGTTTGCGCTGCCGTTGCTGTCGGACTACGTGGCCGCGACATACGGGACGCAGAACATCACCATCGTCTCGCCCGACACGGGTCGCGTCCGGGCCGCCGAACAATGGGCCGACCGGCTCGGTGGGGTACCGATCGCCTTCATTCACAAGACCCGCGACATCAACACCGCCAATGAAGTGGTGGCCAACCGGGTCGTCGGTGATGTCGAAGGACGGTTGTGCATCCTGGCCGACGACATGATCGACACCGGATCCTCGATCGTGAAGGCGGCCGACCTGCTGAAGGCGGCGGGCGCGTCGGACATCATCATCGCCGCCACCCACGGGGTGTTCTCCGACCCGGCGGCGGATCGCCTGAAGAATTCCTGCGCGCGTGAAGTGATCATCACCAACACCCTGCCGATCCGTCCGGAACAAAGCTTCGACAAGCTCACGGTGCTCTCTATCGCGCCCATGATCGCCCGCGCGATCAAGGAAGTGTTCGAGGACGGCTCGGTGACCAGCCTCTTCGACGGTCGCAGCTAGTTCGCCGCGTTACAAGACGCCGTCGACCAAGGCCGGTCGCCCGCGGGAGTTTCATGCTTTGCGTAACTCGCTGATCACGATCATCAACAGCTAGCGCGACCGCGCGGCGGCGATGCGCGCGAAAGCGTCGATGTCCAGGGTTTCGCCGCGGGCGGTCGGATCAACGCCGGCCGCGAGCAGGACCTGCTCAGCCCGGGCGGCTGATCCGGCCCAGCCGGCCAACGCCGACCGCAACATCTTGCGGCGCTGGGAAAATGCGGCGTCGATGACAGCAAAAACAGCTGCACGCGAGACCGGACGATCAGCCGGCGCTGCCGGTCTGGCGACCCGGACGAAGCGCACCAGTCCGGACTCCACATTCGGGACCGGCCAGAAGACCGCGCGGGGCACAGTACCCACACGCTTGGATGTTGCATACCAGGCCAGCTTGGCGCTGGGGATTCCGTACACCTTCGAGCCAGGAGGAGCGACCAGCCGATCGGCGACCTCGAGCTGCACCAGGATGAGCCCTGATTCCAGCGACGGCACCAGTTCCAGCAGGTGCAGCAGCACCGGGACGGCCACGTTGTAAGGCAGGTTGGCCACCAGCGCCGTGGGAGCCGGTCCCGGCACGGCCGACAGCGCCAGGGCGTCCGCCTCGATCACGCTAAGTCGATCGGCCCGGTGAGGAGCGTGCGCCGCCACGGTCGAGGGCAACTCCGCCGCCAATCTGGCATCGATCTCAACGGCCGTGAGATGGCCACAGAGCGACAGCAGACCCAAACTGAGGGATCCAAGCCCCGGGCCGACTTCCAGCACCACGTCCGTCTCATCGAGCTCGGCCGCTCGGACGATCCGACGAATGGTATTGGGATCGTGGACGAAATTCTGCCCGAGAGTCTTGGTCGGACGCAGGTCCAGCCGTTGAGCCAGCTCCCGGATTTCGACCGGGCCCAGCAGCGGCCCAGGGTCGATGATGCTCATGGCTCCAGTCTCGCAGAGGCGCACCGGCCCGCGGCTAGTACCAGTTGTCGGCTTCGGAATGGGCCCACGCCGCGCACGGCGTTGCGTAGGTCCGAACGATGTAGCCCAGTCCCCAGGTGATCTGGGTGGCCGGATTCGTTTGCCAGTCATCGGCCACCGTCGACATCTTGCTGCCCGGCAGGGCCTGCGGGATGCCGTACGCGCCACTGGAGTTGGCGGCGTTGACCCGCCAGTTACTTTCCTTGGTCCACAGGCTGTTCAGGCAGTCGAACTGATCCGCGCCCCAGCCATGCTGAGCGACCATGGCGGCCGCGATCGCGCGCGGGGAACCGATCGCATAGGCCGAGACGAAGGCCGGCACCGGTTTGGTCCCTACCGCGAGGATCTCGGTGACCGGTGCGACCACCGGCTCGCTCCACTGCACGACCTGGCTGACGAGCTTGCCGTCCAGATACAGCAGCTGATAGGTCACCGTGGCCGAGCCTGACCGACCCGCGGTAACCACGGTCTGGGTTCCGGCGTAGGCCGTGTCGTCCGCTCGTTTGACCACGCTGTACGGCACCGAGACCGTCCGAGTCCGGGCCTTGTAGGACACCCGCTCGATCGTGACCGTCATGCCTTCGGTGATAGCGGCCGACGCCGCCGGCCTGACCCGATCCCCACGGGTCAGGAACACGCCGGCATCGACGAGCGCCTGCCCGACCGTGGGTCCGGCTGTGAGTGCAGTCAACGATCGTCCGTCGACGCGCACCCGGATGTGCTTGGGCGAGGCCACGGTCATGCTGGTGACGCCGTTGGACAGCCGCGAGGACCGCGACACCGACACGTAGTCATGATCGCCATAGCCGAGCTGGGTCAAGGCTTCATCGACCGATGCGGCGTTGACCCAGACGTCAACCAGCTTGCCGTTGACGACCAGGCGCAGTTCATGGCCGCGGCGAAGCACAACCTCAGCCCCATTGCCGATGGTCGCCGACGCGTCCGGCGCGACGAGATCGTGCGGCCCGACGGTGATGCCGGCCGCCGACAGCACCCCGGCAACCGTGGTCGCCCGGGTGTGCACGGTCCGGGACTGACCGTCGACCCGAAGTGTTACCGAGCGGTCCGGGCGAACCCAGGCCGCCGTGCCGAGCACGAGCCCGGACAGCACGAGGCCGTAGAGAACGAGTTTGGTGAGGCGAGGCACAACGAGAGTCTCCCCGCGGGCGGCCACCGCTGAATCCGTTGCGCCCAGAACGGCGATCGGACCGCGGCGGCCGGCCGCGTGTTTCGCTATTAGAGGTAGGCGCCGCATACGGGCCAGGGGCTGGATCCGCGGGCGTCCGCGACCTTGTTGGCAATCGCGATCTGCTGCGCACGGCTGGCCAGGTTCGCGGTCGGGGCGTAAGCGCCACCGCCGTTGGACAGCCAGGTGCCGTAATCGAATTGCAGGCCACCGTAGAAGCCGTTGCCGGTGTTGATAGCCCAGTTACCACCGGACTCGCAGGCTGCGACCGCATCCCAGTTGCGTCCGCTCGTGTCGGCTGGCGCAGCGCCGCTCGGCGCTGGCGTGGGCACAACGGGGCGCGGCTTGGTTCCGACCTTCAGGACCTCGTTCACCGGAGCCACCAGATGCGACGTGGCTTTGGCAATCTTGGCGGTGAGCTTGCCGTCGACATAGATGAGCAGGTAAGTCACCTGATCCACGCCGGGCTTACCGGCCGATACGACCGACTTCTGATCGGTGTACTTCGTCGAATCCTGCTGGGTCGTGGTGCCGAAATCGACGTCGTGCTTCTCGATGGCCGTTCCGAACTTCACCCGCTGGACGCGAACGACCAGGTTGTCCCGGATCAGCGTCGGACCCGACGGGGTGAGCTTGTCGGCTCCACCCAGCGTGATGCCGGCATCACGAATCGCGGCCGCCACGGTGGGCCCCGGCGAGACGACGGACACCGACCGGCCATCGACGCGGAAGGTCACCAGCTTGGGCGAGGTAATCGACATCGTCGTCGGCCCGGAATCCAGGCGCTTGGACCGCGATACCGAAATCAGGCTCTTGGCGTCGAAGCCGAGCTGGCTGAGGGCCTCGTCCACGGAATCGGCATTGACCCAGACATCGCGATTGCGGCCGTCGACGGCCAGGTGCAGCAGATGTCCCCGCCGCACAACGACTAGTTCGCCGTTGGCAATTTTGGACGCCGGGTCGGGCGCGACAAGGTCATGCTCGCCAATCGAGACGTTGGCGCTGTGCAGCGCGCCCGCCACATCGTTGGCCTTGGTGTGAATCTGTTGGGTCTGTCCATCGACTTTCAACTGGACCGTCTTGCTCTGGTCGGCGCTGGCCCAGACGGCAGTGCCGCCCACGACGCCCGCGATGACCAGGCCGTACAGCCCGAACTTGATGCTGCGATGCAAAAGAAAAACTCCTAGATCGTCGGCCGGGTGGAAGCCGTCGGGTTCTACTTGGTCACAGCACCGTAACGGCCAGATGTACGTAGGGCCAAACCTGATCATGAACAAGTTTGGACATTTCGGACACTATAGGCCTAAAACCCGGGTTCCGGTAGCGGAAATGGTGGCGCAGACCTCACTCTCGGGGATGTTCTTGATGGCCGACAAAAGCCGCACAACGTGTGGAATCAGGTAGGGGGCGTTGGGCTGCCCGCGGTGCGGATGCGGCGTCAGAAACGGCGCATCGGTCTCCACCAGCACTTGGTCCAGCGGCGTCACCAGGGCCGCCTCGCGTAGCGCGGGCGCGTTCTTGAAGGTGATAACCCCTGAAAATGAAAGGACAAACCCCGCCTCGACACAGGCCGCGGCCATCGCCGCATCGCCTGAAAAGGAATGAAAAATAACTCCGGCCGGCGGTGGCCCTTGCTCACCGAGCACCCGCATGACGTCGGCATGGGCATCACGGTCGTGAATCACCAGTGGCTTGGCCACCCGCTTGGCCAGCTCGATATGGCGCCGGAAGTGTTCCTGCTGCTCAGCCGGCGTCGTCCGATCCCAGTAGTAGTCCAGGCCGGTTTCGCCGACGGCGACGATCTTCGGATGCTCGAGCAATCGCTCGAGTTCATCGTAATGATCATCGGTGAGACCGCGGACCTCAGTCGGGTGAACGGCGATTGCCCCGTACACAGAAGGGAATTCCAGCGACGCGATGGTCGAATCCCACTCCCCCACCTCGCAGCCGATATTGATCACGCGAGTGACGCCCACGGCCGCGGCCCGGTTCAGCTGATCGTGAATGAAGGCCCGTGGCGCACTCTGGCCCCGGCTCACGATGCCGGCCCGCTGCGCCATCGCGTCCAGATGACAGTGAGCGTCGAAGACCGTTCCCGCCAACGGCTCGGGTGACGGCGGCTCGGTCTCGCTAGCCATCTTCGAGACGAGCGAGTTCTTCGTCCACCACCGAGGGATCGAGCTTGGTAAAGATCGGCGTCGGTGCCGCCAACGGCCGCCCGACCGGGATCGGCAACGACTCCCACCGGGCCTGGGTTTGATAGTCGCCGGTCAGCACCGAGTAGGACGGTGAACCGACCGCGGTCTCTTCCTCGACCTCGAGCAGTTCCGGCATTGCCGACCAACGGCCAGTGCCACCCAACGCCTCATGCACCTTCTGCGAACTTCCAGGCAGGAACGGGGTCATCAGCGTCTTGACGTCATCGACGACCTGCAAGGTGGTGTGCAGGACCGATTCCATCCGAGCCGGATCCTCGTTCTTCAGCTTCCACGGTGCGGTGTCGGACAGGTACTTGTTGGCCTCGCCGACCAAGCGCATGACCTCACCCACCGCGGCCTTCTGACGATTGCGGGCCAGCAGGTCGCCGACCGAGCCGAAGGCCGCCGTCGAGGAGGCCAACAGGGCGCGGTCGATGTCGGTGAGTGCACCCGGCGCCGGGATCGATCCCAGGTTCTTGGCCGTCATGGAGATAGTGCGATTCACCAGGTTGCCCCAGCCGGCAACCAGCTCATCGTTGTTGCGGCGCACGAACTCCGACCAGGTGAAGTCGGTGTCCTGGTTCTCCGGACCCGCCGCCGCCACGAAATACCGGAACGCGTCGGCGTCGTAGCGCGACAGCATGTCTCCGACGTAGATCACGACGTTGCGGGAGGTCGAGAACTTGCGGCCCTCCATCTGCAGGAATTCCGAGGACACGACGTCGTAGGGACGGTTCAGGGCACCCAGCGATCCCGGTGCCCCACCCTGCGCTCCCACCCCGGAATAGCCGAACAGCATCGCCGGCCAGATCTCGGCATGAAAGACGATGTTGTCCTTGCCCATGAAGTAGTAACCCAGCGCGTCGGGGTTCTGCCAGAACGGACGCCAGGCCTCAGGGTCGCCCGTGCGCGCGGCCCATTCGATCGAGGCCGAAAGGTAGCCGATCACCGCATCGAACCAGACATAGATCCGCTTGTCGGAGCGGTCGCGCCAGCCGTCCAGCGGTACCGGTACACCCCAGTCCAGATCTCGGGTGATTGCCCGCGGCTTGAGGTCATCGAGCAGGTTCAGCGCAAACTTCTGCACGTTCGGCCGCCAATGGGCCTGACCCTTGAGCCAGTCGCCCAGCACGTTCGTGAAGGCCGGCAGGTCCAGGAAGAACTGCTCGGTCTCGACGAAGTTCGGTGTCTCGCCGTTGATGCGCGAGCGCGGGTTGATCAGGTCGATCGGATCCAGCTGGTTGCCACAGTTGTCGCACTGATCGCCCCGGGCGAACTCGTAGCCGCAGATCGGGCAGGTGCCCTCGATGTAGCGGTCCGGCAGCGTACGTCCGGTCGACGGACTGATCGCGCCCAGCTCGGTCTTGGCGAAGATGTAGCCGTTGTTGAGCAAGCCCAGAAAGATCTCCTGGACGACGGCATAGTGGTTCTTGGTCGTCGTGCGAGTGAACAAGTCATAGGACAGCCCGAGGTTGGCCAGGTCGCCGGCGATGACCTTGTTATAGCGATCGGCCAGCTCGCGCGCGGTGACACCTTCCTTCTCCGCCTGCACCTGGATCGGGGTGCCGTGCTCGTCAGTGCCCGACACCATCAATACGTGATGTCCAGCCATCCGCTGGTAGCGGCTGAAGACGTCGGACGGGACCCCGAAGCCGGCGACGTGCCCGATGTGGCGGGGTCCATTGGCGTAGGGCCACGCGACCGCGGTCAGCACGTGATTGGCAGAAGTCATAAGGCAAGACTAGTGAGTGGGGGCAGCGGAGTTTTTCGCGTCCACCACCGCGTCGAAAACCAGCCGCTTGGCCTGACCGGTGCGGCGGGCCACCGCGGCGATCGCATCCTTGCGAGATTCGCCCGCCCGCTCGCGGGCCGCTACCTGCTCGGCGAGCTGATCCGGGCTGAGCTGAGCGCGTCCATCCGAAGCCGCCCCGGCGACGACGATCGTGATCTCGCCTCGAACCTCGCCCTGAGACCACTGCGCCAGTTCCGCCAGCGACCCACGCAGGACCTCTTCATACGTCTTGGTCAGTTCGCGGCAGACCGCCGCCGCCCGCTCCGGACCGAGCGCGTCGGACAGGTCGGTCATCGCCTCCGCGATCCGGTGCGGCGACTCGAAGAACACCAACGTCCGAACCTCGTCGGCCAGCTCGGCCAGCCGAGCCCGGCGGGGCCCCCCCTTGCGCGGCAGGAAGCCCTCGAAGCAGAAGCGGTCGACCGGCAGCCCGGATACCGCCAGAGCGGTCGTGACCGCCGACGGACCGGGCAATGCGGTGACCGGAATCTGCTGTCGGACCGCGGCGGCCACTAGCCGGTAGCCCGGATCCGACACCGACGGCATCCCGGCATCGGTGATGACCAGCACGTCCTGCCCGTCCAGCAGCGACTCGATGAGCTGCGGGACCCGGGCCTGCTCGTTGCCTTCGAAGAACGACACGACGCGCCCGCCGACCGTGATCTGCAGATCCGAAGTGAGGCGCCGAAGTCGGCGCGTGTCCTCGGCCGCGATCACGGCCACCGTCTGCAGCGCCTCGATCAGCCTCGTCGAGGCATCGCCGGGATGACCCAGCGGCGCACCGGCCAGAATCAGCCGCCCGGGTGTTAGCGGAGCGTCCATATCGACAGACCTTACGATCACGGGATGGCTGCCACGACGATGCTCCCCGCGCCGGACGACGCGCCCGCATCGAGCCCGGCCTGGCAGCGCCGCCCGGTCCCCGACAGTCTGCGACCATGGCGGCCCGAATCCCGCGCCACGGGTTGGCTGCTGAGCATCGCGGTCACACTGATCGCCGCCGTCACCCGGTTCTGGGCACTGGGATTTCCCCAGGGAAAGAGCTTCGACGAGGTCTACTACGCGGTCGAAGCTCAGGAGCTGCTGCGCTACGGCTACGAGGACAACCGCGACTACATGTTCGTGGTGCACCCGCCGCTGGGTAAGTGGTGCATCGCGCTGACATCGTGGCTCTTCGGCGACCGAGGCGTCCTGTGGCACACCTCGGAGTCCTTCAGCTGGCGGGTCGCTCCCGCCCTCGCCGGAACCATCAGTGTCCTTATCGTCGCCCGGCTGGCCCAGCGGATGTTCCGCTCCACGATTGCCGGCGCGCTGGCCGGGTTGTTGATGGCGCTGGAAGGCATCTCCCTGGTCATGTCACGGGTGGCCCTGCTCGACATTTTCCTGCAAACCTTCCTGCTGGCCGGCTTCGCCTGTCTGGTCATCGACCGCGATCAGGTCCGAGCCCGGCTGGGACGGCTCTACGCCGTCGGAGTCGACCTGCGCAACGGCGCCCCGAGCCTGGGCCCCCGACCCTGGCGGCTGCTGGGTGGCGTTCTGCTCGGCCTCGGGTGTGCCGTGAAATGGAGTGGGCTGTCGTTCTGGCTCGGCTTCGCTGTGCTGTCGCTGCTGTGGGATCGCGGTGCGCTGCGTGCGGCCGGAGTCGAGCGGCCCTGGATCAACTGGTGGCGCCGGTCCTTTCCTACTGGCTTCTGCTCGCTCATCGTGGCGGCGGTGACGTCCTACGTGCTGGCCTGGACCGGGTGGTTCGTCGGGGAGAATTCGTGGAACCGACACTGGTCAGACACTCACCCCGGCACCGGCCTGTTCGGCTGGCTGCCGGGCGGAATCCGCAGCCTGGCCAACTATCACCATCAGGCCTACGAATTCCATTCCCACCTCTACGATCCGCACGCCTACAAGGCAAATCCCTGGTCCTGGCTGATCCTCGGGCGACCCATCTCCTTCTATGCCCCCAGCGATGTCACCGGCTGCGGAGCCAGCAGTTGTTCGCGCGAGATCCTGCTCATCGGAACGCCGATCATGTACTGGGCCTTCGTTCCAGCCGTGTTGTGGTGTGCGTGGCGCTGGGTGACCACTCGGGACTGGCGGGCCGGTTCGGTGTTGATGGCCAGCATGGTCGGATGGGGAGTCTGGCTGCAGGATCAGAAGCGCACCGGTTTCCTGTTTTATATGACACCCCTCATGCCGTATCTGGTGCTCGGGTTGACACTGGCCTTGACCACGATGCTGTCCACCGTCGCCGAAGACGCACGCTCGTCACCAATGCCGCTGCGTCGCGCTCGTCCTTCGGCGAGCTTGGACGAGGCGAGCTTGGACGAGGCGAGCTTGGATAAGGCGCGTGTGGACGAAGCGCGTGTGAATGCCGCGGCAACCGATGAGGACCGGCCCAATCCGAAAGCACCGCGCGAGGTCGGTCTGCTGGAGTGGATTCGGGTCCGGGGCATCCCGATCAGCCGACTGGCCCGCACGGCCGCGGTCGCCTTGTTCCTGGGCGCCGTCGTCGCCGACTTCACCTGGATGTGGCCCATCTTCACCGGCGGGATGCTGACCCATGCGCAATGGTCTCAGCGCATGTGGTTCCCGTCCTGGATCTAGGAGCCCTATCGTGGACAGGGACAGCCACGCTTCCCGCCGCCCGATGCCGCACCCACACCGAATGAGGTAACGCCGTGACGCTTCCTACTAACATTCCACGGCCCGGCTTGGCTCTGGAATATCCGATGTCGCTTGGCGTCTATGACGATTACGCCCAAGCCCAACGCGTTGTCGACTACCTGTCCGACAATGAGTTTGCCGTGCAGAACCTGGCAATCGTCGGCACCGAACTCAAGACCATCGAACGCGTGACCGGACGCCTGACCCGAGCCAAGATGGCCGTGGCGGGAGCAATGTCGGGCGCCTGGATGGGTCTGTTCATCGGCTTGGCATTCGCCTTGTTCGGTAAGGGTAATCGCGCTGGCTTCGTCATTACAGTGGTCATTTTCGGTGCGCTGTTCGGACTGATCTGGAGTCAGATCGGCTTCGCCGCGGCGACCCGTGGCGGCACCCGCGATTTCTCCTCGGTCATGCAGGTGATCGCCACCAAGTACGAGGTTTTGGTGGAGCACCGCTTCGCCGAGAAGGCGCGCGAACTTCTCGCCGCGATGCCGCCCGCATAACCGGACTTCGGACCTGTTCGGCGTAGGGTGAGCAGCGGCCCGGCTAACCCGTCCGGCGCCGGCAGGCTAGGAGTCATCCGTGATACTCGTGATCCTTCTCGTCATTCTGGCCATCGTCACCGGAGTTCTGGGCGCAATCATCAAGGGCCTGTTCTGGTTGTTCATCCTGACCGTCGTGTTTCTTCTCGCCGCTTTCTTCGTCGGTCGCCGTTCGCGAACGTAACCAACCGGCGTGGCTATCGCGTTGTGATGCGTTTTAGCTCGGCGAGATCCTCCGCCGTCGGCTGCCACTGACCGGCCGCGGCGTTGGCCCGCACCTGTTCGGGTGTAGTGGCACCAGCTATCACGCTGGCGACCGCGGGCATGGCCGCCAGACCACCGATGGCCACTTGCAGGATGGGCAGTCCGCGCTGGCTGGCGTACGCCTCGATGGCCTCGACTCGGTCGAAGTTTTCGGTCGTCAACATCGACTCTCGATTCCACGTCTCGGCCCGGCTTGCCTTGGGAACCGCCTCGTTACGGCGGTACTTGCCGGTCAGTAGGCCGTTGGCCAACGGAAAGTAAGGAAGCAGGCCGAGCCCGTAGTGAGTCAGGGCCGGAACGAGGTTGGCTTCGATTTCCCGCTCGAGCAGGCTGTAGTTGTTCTGGGCACTGATGAAGCGCTCGTAACCTCGGCTGCGTGCCGTCCAATCAGCCTCAGCGACCTGCCAACCGGCGAAGTTGGAGTTTCCGAGGTAGCGGACTTTCCCTTCGTGGACAAGGTCGTCCAGCGTCGACAGGGTCTCCTCGATCGGGGTTTGGGGATCGGGCATGTGCAGCTGGTAGAGGTCGATCCAATCCGTACGAAGCCGCCGTAGCGAGCCTTCGACCGCCCGGCGAAGATAGCGCCGCGAACCGCGCGCGCCCCAGTCGGCGCCGTCGAAATTGCCTCGCGAAGCCGCGTCGAGCCCGAATTTGGTGGCGATCACGACATCCTCGCGGCGGCCCTCGAGCAGCTTGCCGATCTTGGCCTCGGAATCTCCGTAGGAGTCCGATGTATCGACCAAGGTGATGCCCTCGTTCAGGGCGGCATCGAGAACCTTGCCGGCGGCATCGAGATCGAGGGTGCGACCGAAGTTGTTGGTGCCGAGTCCGACGACGGAGACGGTCAAGCCGGAATTGCCCAACCGACGGTAAGACATAGAGGTCATATTGCGGATCCTAGGGGTCCGGATGCCATCGATGACCCAGGCCGACGGCATGCGAACGGAGCTAGGCGGTGAAGGACAATGGACGGATGCCAACAATGGATCGAGTCCGGTGGGCGGTCCTGGGTCCAGGACGGATCGCCGACAACCTCGTACCGGACTTTCGCTTTGTCCCCAACGCTGAACTCGTCGCCGTGGGCTCGCGTTGCGTCGACCGGGCCCGAGCCTTCGCTGACAAACACGGCATCGAGCGCGCGCACGGTTCTTACCGCGAGCTGTTGGACGATCCGGCGATCGACGCCGTCTATATTGCCACCCCGCATCCGCAGCATCACGCTATCGGCGTCGCCGCGCTTCAGGCCGGCAAAGCGATCCTGGTCGAGAAGGCGTTCACCGCTACGGCGGCCGGTGCGGAGGATCTCGTCAAGACAGCCCAGCGTCTCGGGGTTTTCGCAATGGAAGCGATGTGGACCCGTTTTCAGCCGGCGATCGTCCGGCTGCGGGATTTATTGGCTGATGGTGCGATCGGCGAAATCCAGTCGGTACAGGTTGATCTCGGCGTTGTTCGGGACTTCGATCCCGCCGACCGAGTGTTCGCGCACCAGCTCGGCGGCGGAGCCCTCCTCGATCTCGGGGTCTACCTGGTCAACTTTGCCCATATGGTGCTGGGCGAACCGCTCGCTGTGCACGCGGCCGGATCCCTCGAGCCATCCGGGGTCGACGCCGCCGCCAGCCTGCTGCTGAGCTATCCGGACGGACGCACCGCAAGCCTGATGTGTGGGCTTCACACTCCAATGCCTGGCCATGCCCGGGTCTTCGGGACGGCCGGCTGGATCGATGTACAGCCCCGTTTTCACCATCCGCGAAGCCTGGTTCTGCATCGGCAAGGACACGAACCGGAGTCGATGATCATCCCGCCGATCGGCGACGGATACGCCCACGAACTGATCGAAGTGACCGAGTGCCTGCGGACCGGGCGGACCGAAAGCATGGTTATGCCACTGGCCGCGAGCCTGTCCGTTCAACGGAGCCCGGACTCGGCTCTCGCCCAGCTGGGTGTGCGCTTCAGCGAGGACCAGAATGCCCTATGACAGCACGGCTCCGGCTTCGATCCGGCCACCATGCTGTTCCGCGTCGACCGCGACATCGCCCCGCACCACCACACCGGCGCCGAAAGTGATGTCGCCTCGAACCACGAAGCTGGTTGCTGCCCGCAATGATGGGCTGCCCTGCGGGAAGCGCTCGTCGAAGTCACGTATCAGCTTGTAATAGCGAGAATCCAGCTCGACGAAGGTATCGGCGTCAGTCGCACGATCCGGTGAAGCTCGCAGGTCGCCGGCAGCGGATAACTCGTATTGATCCGAACGCAGCAGCAACAAGTCATTGGTCGTCTTCACCGGAACGAAGCGATCGCGTTCGACGAGGATGGATCGTGCGCCCTCGAACACCTCGACCGCCGCCCCCATCGCGGCCTCGATCTGAATCACCTCGGTCGAGGACGAATCTTGCGGATCGACGGTTTTAACGTTACGAATGAGGGGCAAATCCAGTACGCCATCGGTTCGATCAAGCAGCTGCTTGAGAGCCTGCAGGTCGAGCCACAAGTTGTTGGTGTTGCAGTAACGGTGCCGTTGAAGATCCTGCAGAGCATCCAGGTCCTCCGGAGCGGTCTGGGCCGTCTCACGCAGCACCAGACGACCGTCCGACTTGCGGATGGCCAGATGGCCGCCCTTGCGGTCAGCCGCTGTTCGGCGAGTTGATTCCAGGGCGAACGGGATTTCGTTGGCGGCCATCCAACCGGCGATCTGCGGCGATGCCACAGCCCCTAGATTGTCGGAGTTGGAACAGAAGGCGAAGCGAAACCCCTGCTCGAGCAGCGCGTCGAGCACACCGGAGGAGCGCAAAGCCGGATAGAGGTCGGCATGTCCCGGCGGGCACCACTGCAAGGACGGGTCGGCCGGCCACTCGACCGGATGCAGATCATCGCGGCGCAGTTTCGGTTCCCGGTTCTGCAGAAAGTCCAGCGGCAGCCCCGGCACCGGCAACTCCCGGTAGCCGGCAATGGCAGCCAGCGTGTCGGCACTGGTGCGGAAGCTGTTCATGAAGATCAGCGGCAACCGGACTCCGAGGCGCTCACGCTGGGCAAGTACCTGAGCCACGATCACGTCGAGAAAGCTGGTGGCGTCCTTGACCGGCAAGAGCGACTTGGCGCGGTCTAGGCCCATCGACGTGGCCAGCCCGCCGTTGAGTTTGATGACTGCCGTCGCCGCGAAGGCCTCGGCTGCGACCTCGTCCGCGATAGCCAGGTCGGCCAGGCTTTCCAGCTCAGTCACCGGATCGATGTCGGCCTCGAGGATAAGGCCGGAGGCACCGGATTCCAGCTTGCGGTAGTAGTGCGAAAACACCGCGATCGCTTCATCCGGGGCGCCATCGGCGCGCATCGACTCAACGGCGGCAATCAGCCCCTGTTCGCTCACCGGGCTCACTCTATTCCGACCGAGTTACGCGAGCTAAAGACGTGCTCGAAGGCCTTGCTGTCGCTACTCAGATGCGGCGAAGAGCAAGCACCGGAATGGTGCGGATGCCCTTGGTCTTGACCTCGTACTCGCCGAAACCAGGGTAACGGCGGACCTGCTCGGCATAGATCCGATCGCGCTCGCTGCCCGTGATCTCGGTGACGCTCACGGGAAAGGTTTCCGCGCCCACCTCGATCTCGGTCTCGCCGGCGTCCACGAGGTTGTAGTACCAATCCGGGTGCTGCGGCGCTCCGCCTTTGGAGGCGAAGATGTAGATCGTCTTGGCGTCGTCTTCATCGGGCAGGTACATCACGGGCGCCACGTGCTCAGTGCCGGACTTACGTCCGCGGTGATGCACAAGAACCATCGGCGCTCCTTCGAAGTTGCCGCCCACCCGTCCGGCATTCGCCCGAAACTCGGCGATGATTGCGTCATTCCAACTGTTAGCGTCAGCCATGCTCGATCCTTACTGGTTGAGTGATAAACCACTTCCAGCATGCCACGATCTCTCCGACGCACCCACCGTCCCCTATCATTTCTGTTATTCCAATAGAGATGATTTGTAGGCGACGAGACATCCTGTCCGTCAGTCAGGAGTAGGCCATGGACTGGACCCTGGCCCTTGGCGCGCTCGTGGTCGGGATCGTGGTCGGGCTCACGGGCATGGGTGGCGGCGCCCTGATGACGCCGATGCTGGTGCTGTTTTTCGGGGTATCCCCGCTGGCGGCGGTGTCCAGTGACCTGGTGGCCAGCGCCGTGATGAAGCCGGTCGGCTCGGTGGTTCATCTGCGGCACGGCACGGTTCGGCTGGATCTGGTCCGCTGGTTGTGCTTGGGATCCGTTCCGGCCGCGTTCGCCGGCGTGCTGGTCTCCAAAGCGCTGGGACACGGCTCCGGAGTCGAGAACCTGACCCAGAAGGCATTGGGCATCGCGTTGATCATCGCCGCGCTCGGGTTGTTCGTCCGGGCCTACCTTCGGCTGGCCGAACGCGCCCGCCACCGTGACGGTCATCGCGACGCCGACCCGCAGGGGCCACCGTTGATCACCGTCCGGCCGCTGCCGACTGTGCTCGTCGGCGCCGTTGGCGGTCTCGTGGTCGGAATGACATCCGTGGGCTCGGGGTCCTTGATCATCATCGCGCTGATGAGCCTCTATCCGACTCTGCGGGCCAGCGAGCTGGTGGGGACCGATCTCGTCCAGGCGGTGCCGCTGGTGGCGTCGGCGGCCATCGGCCACCTGATCTTCGGGGACTTTCAACTCAATGTGACGACCGCGTTAATGGTCGGTTCGATCCCGGGCGCGTTCATCGGAGCCCAACTCTCGACGCGTCTGCCGGGAGCGCTGATTCGCCGGGCACTGGCCTTCGTCCTGCTCGCCTCCGCGCTGAAGCTGCTGGGTTCCGACAACACGCTGACCGCCGGTCTGCTGCTCGGTGTGCTGGCGCTCGCCGGCCCGATCTGGATGTTGCTGCGCCGCCGACATGGTTTCCCGGCTCGACCGACCAGGTCTGCTGTGTATCACATCTCCGACATGGAACTCCTCTCCGGACAGAAGAGGCAGTAAGGTGCCGCTCAACAGAAAGTGTTTGTGAAGGAGGAGCGATGGCCCGGCCGCCGCTACGACTCTGTTTCGATCCCGAGCCCGGCGTCCTGGCCGCCGCTCGTGAGTGCGAGGCAGATGTCTTCCTCGACGCCTACGGCAACACGGTCCAGGAATTGGACGCTGAGTACAGCGCGTATGACGATCACTCACACTTCTTGGCGGTCGCCGACACTGATGATCAGGTGCTCGCCGCCGCCCGACTGATCTTTCCCAGCCAGGCCGGCTTGAAGTCCTTGAATGACACCGCCCGCGAGCCGTGGCACATCGACGGTGACCGTTCGGCCCGACTGGCCGGCATCGATCCCGATCGGGCCATGGACGTCGCCACCATCTCGGTTCGTCGCGGCGTCAAAGGACCCGGCCTGCTGGCCGCGATCGCGCTCTACCGCGGCATCGTGCTGGTCACCCGGATGAACCGGCTGGACTGGATCGTCATGATCATGGACCTGCGGGCCCGGCGCCTGTTGCACTCGGTCGGCCTGCAGACCCAGGTGCTGCCCGGTACCGCACCGGCCTCCTACCTGGGTTCGGCGTCAAGCGTCCCGGTCTGGGCCAAGATGAGCGCGATGCTCGACGGCCAGCGCACGATCAGCCCGGATGGCTTCCGGATGGTCGCTCAGGGCATCGGTCTCGATGGCATCTCGGTCGGGCCGGATTCCGAATTCCTGGCCATCCCGCACTACTTCGAGCCCTCGGCCGTTGAACTCGTCGGCTTGGCCGAAAGCGCCTGAACTCTTCGACGCCTCTGACGGCCGGTCCGCCGCGCTACGGCAGCTGGTGCTGCTGCGGCGGTGACTGGCGTGAATCGTCAGAACCCGACGTGATCGCCGAGCCGAACGGGGTGCGCGCGGCCGCCCAGGTCACCAAGTCGTCGGGCGGCATCGGGCGTCCCAGGTAGTAGCCCTGCAGAATGTCGAAGCCCATGGCGATCAGGTCAGCCGACGTTTCGCCGTCCTCGACGCCTTCGGCCACGACCCGCAGGCCCAGCGCGTGAGCGAGCTGCAACGTGGAGGACACGATCATCTTGGTCCGGACGTCGTTGGACAGGCCGGTGATCAGGGAGCGGTCCAGTTTCAGTTCGTGGACGGGCAGGTCCCGCAAGTAGGACAGGGACGAGAACCCGGTGCCGTAGTCGTCGATCGCGATCTCGAAGCCCTGGTCGGACAGGTCCTGCATCAGCAGTCGAGCCCGCTCCGGCTCCGCGAGGAAGGATTCCTCGGTCACCTCGATGACCATCCGGCTGGCCGGGATCTGAGCCTGCACGAGCCGCTCGGCCAGACCCGGGATGAAGATACCGGCCATCAGCTCCGGCGGGGCACAGTTGATCGATACCTGCGGGGTGAACCCGTGGCGTTCCCAGATCCTCATGTCTTCGACCGTGAGCCGGCCGACCTCGTCGGAGAGCATCTGCATCAGGCCGGCCTGGCGGGCGGCCGGCAGGAACAGCCCGGGCGAGACCAGCCCGTGCTTGGGGTGCCGCCAGCGAACGAGAGCCTCGATGCCACACAGCTCGGTGGTCGCGGCGTCGATCTTGGGCTGGTACCAGACGATCAACTGGTCGTCGGTGATGGCCTTGCGCAGTTCCTCGGACAGCTCGAGCTTCTCGCGTGAGAACTCATCGATCTGAGCGTCGTAGAGCAAGGAACCCGAACGGGTCCGCTTGGCCTGGTACATCGCGACGTCAGCCCGCCGGAGCAGCTCGCTGCCTCGGGTGTCGCCTTCCATCCGCTTGGTGATACCGATGGAGGCATCAGCGGCCAGCCGGACACCGTCGATGACCAGTGATTCCTTGACCGCCCCGAGGATGGTGTTGGCGACCTCCATCAGGTAGAGGTCATCGGTGCTGCGGACGACAGCCGCGAACTCATCGCCGCCGAGGCGGGCGATCGCGATGTCGCGAGGCAGCGAGTCACTGACCCGGGTCGCGACCTCTTTCAGCACGGAATCGCCGGCCAGGTGTCCGAGGGTGTCGTTGATGTCCTTGAACCCGTCCAGGTCCATGATCATCAAGCTGAGCGGTTCTTCGGTCGGCAACCGGTCATCGAGCAGGTTCATCACGAAGCGGCGGTTGGGCAGCAGGGTCAGGTCGTCGGTCTGGGACAGCCGGAACGCCTCAGTGGCCCGAGAGGCGGCCCGCAGAGCCAGGGTCAGACGCCAGCCGGCGGCGAGCAGGGTCGCGATGGCCGGCACGGTCAGGTAGGCACGCACCGTTCCCGCCGGCTGGAACGCGAGCACCATGACGGCCGAGATACCAGCACCCAGCATCAGGGCGGCACCGCCGCGGGGCGTCCAGGCGTGTCCGCTGACGCGCCGCGGACGGCAGGCGTTGCCGACGATCAAAGCGAACCCGATCCCCCAGCAGCAGACCGCGATCATGTCGAAGTGGTAGACGCCCTTGGGCAGGTTGGTGATGAATTCGGAGTCGGCGACCGCGAACAGGGTCAGACCGCTGATGAGGCCCGCCGATTCCCGCAACCCACCGCGAGCGTGCAGGATCAACTGTGCGACGACCACCACACCGAGCGTGATGTCGATCAGGGGATAGAGCAGGGCCAGTAGGCCGGCCAGGCCACCCTTGCCGAGCGAGGCCGCAGCCGGAGTCAGCAGAACCGTTCCGGCCAGGCAGGCGGTACCGCAGCAGATGACGATCGATTCGAGCCAGCTGCTGAGAGTACGGCTGAGCCGCCGCGGGGTGTCGAACAACAGGTAAATGGCGATGGCGCCGTAGCCGGCCAGGAACAGCCATTCACCGGGGCCAGGGAAGGTCGTGACGTCTGCGTTCTCGACGCCGTTGAGGACCATGGAACCCAGCGACCAGAGAGCGGTGCCGATTACCAAGGCGACCAGAGCCGCCCGGCGGGCTCTCTGAATCGAGGCGGCGACCAGCAGCCGGAGCAGCAGCACCGGAAAGAACACGCCTAGACACAGGTTGAGCAGCGGGATGCCGCTGGAGGCATGAGACATCATCGTGGCGATCTGCATCGCTGACAGCCCGACGGTCAACACCGTCCACGACAGGTAGCGCAACGCACGCTCAACTGCCATGCGGCGGGGGGCGATCCGAGTGTTCATGCCAGCTCTATCGGCTGGACATGAACATCCATGAGGGCTTATTTGGCGGATCTTCGGTTTCTCAGTAAATTGCGACGGACACGACAAGTAAGCGTTCGGCGCGACATTGCGTACAAAATTGATGTATGGGGTAGCCTCCGACTGGACACAGACGTCATTCGTCCGCATCTGTGGCGGCCCGGCTCACGATAGGAAAAGGCGTATGCGAGACCTCGCCCCCGACATTCACCGCCAAAGGTTGGTTGTCGAAGGCGTTCCGCGAAAGCCCATCGAAGCGGACGAAATCGTCACATATCTGTCAACGTTGTCGACGATCATCGATATGACCCCCCTTATGACCCCGGTCACACATTCCTCCCCTAAGTTCGGGTGGGCCGGGTGGATCCACTGGGAGACGTCCGGCGCCCACTTCTACGCCTGGGACACCCCACAGCTGTTCTTCTCGGTCGACATCTACACCTGCAAGCCCTTCGAGGTCGAACAGGCGGTCGATTACACCGCGAAATTTTTCGACGCCGAACTCGTCGAGCACCACAGCTTCTGAACCTCGGCGTTCGGTCGGGTCATGCATCCCTAAGGTGGAAAAGTGGCTGACATCGTTGCGCTTATCTACGCTGACCACGACTGGTTCCGCCGCCAGTTCTTCTTCCTCGACGACGCCGGCAGTGATGACGAGCTCGCCGCCATCTGGGCGCCACTGGCCGTCAGGCTGGACACCCACGCGCAGGCCGAAGAGACCGTGTTCTATCCGGCCCTGCTCAAGACCGGCAATGCCGGCGATCCCCGGGATGAGACCGAAGACGCGATCGATGACCACAATGCGATCCGGGACGCCGTCGCCGAGGCCGGCAAGCATCGGGTCGGAACCAAGGTGTGGTTCGAGGCCGTCGGACGGGCCCGGACCGAGAACGGCAAGCACCTGGACGAGGAGGAGCGGGAGGCGATCCCGGACTTCATCAAGAGCGCTACACCCAAGATCAGGCACCAGTTGGCGATGAGCTGGCTGGCGTTCTACGCGGCGCATCCCGCCGGCCAGGGAGTCGATACCAACGACAAGGACGCCGACACCTACATCGAACAGAACAGCTAACGCCCTGGTCGTTGCGTTTGACAGGTGGCTTCGGCCGGTTGGCTGCGGCCGGCTGGCTGCGGCCGGTGGGGTTTCAGCTTATGGTGCTAGAGGAAACTGTCGTACCGGTGTGCTGTTCGACGCTAGGGACGAATGTGTGCGGCACACACTTTTGGCTTACTGTGTCGGCGGAAAGTGTCGTACCTCTGTCGTAGGTTTGGGTCATGACAGCGACCGAGGACCAGCCCGTGGACAGGTCGTTGGCGCGGATCGATGATGCGATTTCGGAGCTGTTGGATGCGGATTTGTCGCGGCTGACCGAGGATCAGCTACTCGAGCTGGTGCGGGCGGCGGATCGGGTGACGCGGCGGTTGGCGGCGGTGGATCACCGGGTGTTGGGTGAGGTGATCGGTCGTGGGATCGCCGAGTCCCGTAGCTATCGTGACAGCGCGAGCTTGCTGGCCCAGTTGACCGCTTCGACCTTGTCCCAGGCCCGGGCCCGGACAGCGGCCGTGTCGATGTTGGGGACCCGGCGGACGGTGAGCGGGGCCGTGTTGCCGCCGCTGCTGCCGGTCGCCGCCCACGCGGCCCGGACCGGGTCGGTGTCGATCGCCCACACGAAAGTGATCGCGGACGTGGTGCGGCTGGTCCCGGAACCGGACCAGCCCACCTACCGTGACCTGATCGATGCCGAGCTGACCGGGTATGCGGTGGCTGGGAGTGACTCGGTCACGTTGAAACACCTCGGCACCCGGATCCTGGCCCACCTGCACCCCGACGGTGACCAACCCCGCGACCGGCAAGCCGACCGGCACCGCAGCATCAGCCTGCGGGAACTACCCGACGGCTGCGGTGAACTCCGCGGCCGGCTCACCCCGACCTGTTTAGCGGTGTGGCAGAGCGTGCTGCAACCCCTCATGAGCATCCCCGCCCCCACCACTTTCGAGTCCGAACCAGCGGTGGTCGAGCCGGGTAGTGACCCGATCCCGGATGACCGCAGCATCGACCAACGCCGCCATGACGCCTTCGAACACGCCGCCCAACGCCTGTTCGCGGCCGGGGACCTCCCCACGACCGCCGGGGTGCCGACCACCCTGATCATCAGCATGACCCTCGACCAACTCGAAGCCCGCGCCGGACAAGCCACCACCCACCACGGCGGACACCTCAGCGTCCAGGCCGCGATGCGGCTCGGGGTCGA